>Ga0228711_1000095_pt1 | contig 70971 bp, 22 predicted proteins | sample MedpolnodulmetaG_2_FD_177996 | JGI IMG/M metagenome (GOLD analysis project Ga0228711, IMG submission 177996) | Root nodule microbial communities from Medicago polymorpha collected in Santa Monica, California, United States - brown nodules | ecosystem: Host-associated > Plants > Roots > Nodule...
AAAAAAAAATAAAAAAAAAAAAAAAAAAATAAAATTTTTTTTTTTTTAAAGAAATATCAAGTGTCTTTTAGAATTATTCAAAAAAAGTGTGTTTAGAACTATGCAAATTATTTAAAGAAATCATTCTATCAAAAAATAATAATTAAGGATTTAATAAGTACTCCAATATCCATTTTATATCAAAAAGTTAATGTCTATGATAAAATATTTTTTATTTTTGTAACAAAAAAAAACTCTTTTTAAATAAAAAAAAATTCATTTGGACCATCACAATGATGGGTGTTTCACCTATTAAGCACCGAGCTAAATAGGTACCCCATTGTGGAGTGATATTTATTGGTGCTTACAGAGAATAGTGTCTATATAAACACTTTTTCTCTCTCTTCATTTTATGTGTGAATTTCAATTAATATTTTCCAATGACATAAATGAGTGTTTTGGAAATGTAATAATAGAGTTTTTAGTGAGACCTATTAATAAATTTTGTTGTAGTGTTGGGTTGGAGAAATTGAGTGCTTATTAGATATTGACATTAAAAAATTATAAAATGAATGATGTGTACATGTGGGATCCACTTAAGCACCCAAACAGGGGAACTCCATTGTAGATGGTCTTACTATAGTATCATTATTGATACGTGCACTTTTGGAAACAGTTAATTAAGTGTATTCAAATACAATAAATAAGAGTAAATTATGAAAAAAGCAATTAATATATTTGTTTAGGTTGGAGGACTTACCGTAAAAAAAAATAAAAAATAGCTTAAAGGACTTGTTTAAAGAGTCTAAATCTCTTACCATTTAGAACAATCAAATATTTTAAATATGATGATACTTAATATGAAATCTTTTTGTGGTGGCTTAATATGAGATTGAAGTAGTGAAGAATGACACAACAAATCACTTAAATATTTTATTAAGAACCCAAAAATCCTAATTGAACGAGTAAAAATGATATAATTGTTAGATTCGACGTTGTGATTAGGGAATGAACTCAGTTGTGGTGATGAAAAGATGAGGTGTAGCAGTTAGGGGCTTTTCCGGTTTCGGTGGTTTTTTGGAGGGGTTTGGTGTGAGTAACAGATGATGGGTGTTTGGATTTTGTTTATATGGTCATTTACGATGGAGTTTGGAGGCTTTGACTCATGTTTTTGGTTTCTATCGGTTTGTGGGGGTTTGTTCTAAATTTAGTGTTTGCTTTGGGTTTAGAGGTTTGTTTTTATGGGTATTGGTGGTAGCCTTCGGTGGAGTTTGTTTTTATGAGTGTTTATGATATATGGTGTTTGAATTTTATTTTGGGTGTTTCACGTATATATGACGCTCTTTACTATGTAGTTTATATTTTGTCGGTCTTTGTTCGTCTTATGTAAAGATTTGATTTTTAATAAATGTTGTTGTTAAAAGAAAAGGGAATGAACTCTGACTCGTATGTTCTAATGAATATTGTCATTTATTCCACGTAAATACAAATACAAAACCCAAGCCAATGTTCCATTTTCTCATTTCATAGTCTTTATTAAAAACAAAATGTTTTTTCTTTTGTTTTTATGAACTAGATTAAAAAAATGAATTGTTTTGGTTAAAAAAAATGAATTGTTATTCAAACATCTAAAAATTAACAACATATTTGTCACTTTCCCTTAAATAAATAAAAAAATATATTTGATACCGTATAAAATAATACATCATTTATAAGTATTGAACAAATTCAAAGAAAATAAAAAAAGAACCATTAAAAAATAAAACCGTATCTACACATACACACTATATAATTACGTTTTTAGACATCCTTCAAAAAATATTCCTCTTGTTAAAACAAGTTTTTGCTTTTCAAATTCACCTCTTTTTTTAACTTTTTTTAGTAGCTTCTTATTTATTTTTCCTTTCTTATAATTTTAGTTGGTCCAACTAATAACAATAGAGGTAGCAAGCAAGCATAGCATAGCATATAAGAAGAGGAAGAAAAAGAGCATGAAGTATCCAACCAAGGAAGACCAAGTTTAACAATTTTTAATTCTAATTGGACCGGTAAGGTGACACATTTTATAATACCTAAGTTACAAAAAACATATTCTATGCTTTTGTTTTTGCCTTTTCTTCTGTCGCAGGTTTCGCTTTGATCAAGGGTTTTTAGGGTTCTTTTTTTACTCTAACCTTTTCTGTTTCTCTCATCACACAGTTTTCAATTCTCAACAAAATTTCTGATTTTGAGAATTTTGAGAAGTGGGTTTCATTCAAAATTCCAAATTGAAGTGTCTATGCTGAGAATTTGGTGTAGAAAAAAATATTCATCAAGTTGCTCAAGTCAACCCTTGTTTTTGTCATGGATAAACTTTGTTGTTTAAAGTCTTCTTTTTCTAAGGTATGAATGTTATGTTACAGTAAAGTTTTTATTTTTCTTATTTGTTGAATTTGAAGGCAATTCAATTTTTGTATGGTGTGTTTTGTTTATGGATGATGATTGGTTTGAATCTCTATGTCTGTATATTTACCTGTTTTTTGTTATTGGTTTGAGGGAAAGCTTGTGTTCTGTTTGAGATTCATGTTTGTGTATGAAATCATCAATATTAGTATTAGAGTAATGATCCAATTCAATCGCTGACAAAAATTAAACCCAAGTTAATCTTTGACATTTTTCATACTGGGGACTAGAATTAGTCCCGGGTATGAAAATGTCAAGGACTGAATTGAGTCATTATAGAATTGTCAGGGACCGAATTGGGTCTTCATTCTTAGTATTATTATTATTATTATTCCATGTATAGTGTATCTTGGTATCAATTGTCTTTGATTATGTTGGGAAGGGGACTTGGCTCCTTCATCCTGATGTGCCCCCTTGGTATTTCTTGTACTTTATTGTGTTACACTTGCTAGTTTAGTAATTTTGATTTCTTGCATGATCCTTAATGTTTTGTTTTGGTCCTAATGTTTCTGAATGTTTTGGATCCTTTTGTTTTAATTTTTTGCATATTAGTACTTATGCTTTGTCTTGATTCTAATGTTTGCTGAATAGTTTGGATCATTATGTTTTCATCTCTTAACGGTATAGTAATTACTGCTGTACAATTTACCTGTATGTATTTTAAGATCTATCACCGTGTAGGTTAAAAGTCGTCTGTACAAAGTTTTAGGTTTTTCACATTTTGGGAATCATGACCATAATCTTTGTTTTTGTAGAAAATTGTATTGTAGTTGAAATAACTTAGGATATTGGGAGTGCAATGTATTTGTTTTGTTTTGGATGAGTCTCAAATCATTACTTTTTCCGACTTCTTTTGATATATGCTCCCTCGAGCTGATTTATTTTTCTTTTATTTGTTTTGCTTGATTTTATAGCTTGTATCCACGCGTTCATCGTGCAGCACCGGAAAAGGGAAAAATCATGAAGGATCGATAAGGTATGGTTTCACCCTAGTGAAAGGGCGAGCCAATCATCCGATGGAGGATTACCACGTCGCCAATTTTGTGCAAGTACAAGGAAAAGAATTGGGTTTGTTTGCCATTTATGATGGCCACTTGGGGGATCAAGTGCCTTCATACTTACAGAAAAATCTATTTTCCAACATTCTAAAGGAGGTATTTACTCTGAAAGTTATGAAAAATGGGTATATTTCCAATACAGTCCATGAAATTGTGCTCTAGTATCAACTTGACCTACGCTTTATCGAAATTGTGAAATAGCCGCTAACAGAGGGACCACACTGATTGCCGTTTTGAAAAGACGAGTACTGTTTTAGAATTTCGATAAAGCAGAGGATCTGATTGATACAAATGGACAATTTCAGGGACTGGGTTGAGTATTTGTTCTAAAAAAATCATTGTAAATTTTCTATGCTAGTTTGATCAAAATTCAAATGTGAAATTCTAGATTCTTATACTTTTGATTTTTATCATAGGGTGCATTTTGGGATGACCCTGCTGCATCTATATCAAAAGCATATCTGAACACAGATCAGGCAATTCTTTCACATAGTTCTGATTTGGGTCGTGGTGGATCAACAGCTGTTACTGCAATATTAATCAATGGCCAAATGTTATGGACAGCTAATGTAGGAGATTCACGAGCGGTTCTTTCAAGAAAAGGTCAAGCAGTGCAATTAACTACTGATCATGAGCCTAACACAGAACGAGGCATCATTGAGAATAAAGGCGGTTTTGTCTCCAACATTCCAGGTACTTAAAAATGCTCTCATTAACCATTATTTCTCTGTTTCTAATCTATCTGCTTTCAGATTCTCATTTTATGTTTGGATTTGTCTTTCTCGTTCAGTATATAGCTAGCATTTTGTGTAAAGAAACTGTATTTTTTGTTGGAGTGCTTCTTTATAACAAGTACATATTTGTATAAATGTACGTGTCTTGTTTCATAAACCATAACTGAATTCAATGTTAAAGTTTCTTTCATGTTGTTTAATATATCATGGAAAACGTTGACATAACACCTATTGTGCAAAAGATGGTAGAATTTCACTTTAAATAGTTTTAGCATGTCTGCTGAAGATATGTAGAAGTGCTGGAAAAGAGGATAGAATTTGTGCGGTCAATGTTTTATCATGATTCATGATAGGATATTATAGCGCTGTTATGTAGCTGATACTGCCTAGTAGAAAAAAACTTTAGTTGGTTTTGTTGTTGTTTAGTGCATCGCGAACTGCTTTATGGTTATGGTTTCAATTGGTTGTAAGCAGTCCATGGAATTAGATTGAGAAGAAAATATCCTCTTTTTTTCATTTTTTTTACTTTTTTCTCAAATCATATTTTCCATAGTTCGTGTGATTCTTGGTGGGGAACTCAACTGTGTCCATTCACTGATAATTTCAAATAGTTCTACCAGAAGTTCAGAACTACGAGCTTTAGTTGTTTTTTGTGCTGTCAAATTACATTGTTTACCTAGTAACAAAGAAACAACTCATTCATATTGTGATGTTGTTTGTTACAGGCTTAGGGTGTAAGTGATAGGATTCAATTGACATACATAGCCGGTGTATCGATATCAAAAATGAAATCTGTAATTGCTATTGTTTCTTTTAACACCCCAATAACATCGGTAATGATCTCTGGTATTTCTCAGGCGATGTCCCTAGAGTAAATGGACAACTGGCTGTTGCTCGTGCATTTGGAGACAAGAGCCTAAAGTCTCATTTGCGATCAGATCCCGATGTACATAGTACTGATGTAGATGTTGATATTGACTTTCTAATCCTTGCAAGTGATGGACTTTGGAAGGTATAATCATTCCAACCCAAACACTTGTTACTTAACTAAAAGTTAAGTGCATGTTTAGATTAGTGACGAGTTCGACAGAATCATGGTGTCACTGATTTCGGTAAAGCTAAATTTTGAACCTTCAACAAAATCATAGTGTCCGTATGATTTTGTCAAACTCACCGTAATTCCAAACATTTACTAGAGCATATTTGGTTATTTTCATGCTAGTTTCTTTTAAAGGTATTTATTTGAAAACGGAAATCATTTTTGTTTGCATATGCGAAAATCAGGTAATGGCTAATCAAGAAGCAGTTGATATTGCTAGAAAAGTGAAAGATCCACTGAAAGCAGCTAAGCAATTAACAGCTGAAGCATTAAAAAGAGAAAGTAAAGATGATATATCTTGTGTTGTGGTTAGGTTTAGGTGATGATTGATACACTTCAAATCGGGTTTCTTGAAGAATGAAGTTTATAGCATTAAAATAAGGGTATATACATATCTCTACATGGCATGCCAATTCATGGACTACAACAACACATCATATACTACATACTTGGTTGGAGTTAGTTTTGACTAAATTCATTTAGGTAACTTGTTAAAGAAAAAGGAGGGTGTGTCAACTTTTTGAATTTGTTTACTGATTAGATTTTGTTGGTTTGAGATTGTTTGATTTGATTTCTTTATTTCAAGTGTGAATATTAGGAGTCTACATAAGAGAGAAGGCAACTATATGTAGATTGATTGAGATAATTGCTATTGTTTTGTTTGTTGACGATTGGTCCCATCCATATTTGTTTGTTGGAGTGTGTCATGTTTTTCTTTCGACGGAGTTTTTCTTGTCACGACAAAGAGTTTTGTCGTCCATATTGGTCCTACACAGTTTTACAGATAGCATAAATTGTTTTTGTTGAATTTATGAAATAATTACTCTGAAAATAAAAGGTGATCGGCATTTTCAAATGACTTAATTGATGATTTTTGTTTCAATTTTTTCCATATTACTCGATTTTGATACATTTCATTGGTGCCAATTTTGATACATCTTGTTGAGTAAATAATTATACATGGCTGTAAGTAGATGAACGGCTTTGAGCTTTAAACTCCTAGTGCCTGAGATACACTTCAAACTCTCTTCAAATATTGCTAAAAAAACTTTTCTTTTCAAATTTCTTGGATCCCATTGAATAAATTTCAAACACAACCCAAAATATTTTTTATAAGATCTTGCATATATTTTTGGGATGCTAACTTAACACCTTTTCTGAAGTATTTGGGAGAATTATTAACCATACCCCAAAATTTGGTATTGTAACCCCTACAATTTAGCATTATCCGAAACATGGTTCTCTTAAGTTTAAAGTTAACAAGTCCCAAAAAAAAATTAAAGTTAACAAAAAAAAATTACGTTAGTTATCATCATAAAAGTTACAGTGTTGCTATATATCCCGACAGAAATTTCAAGAAAGCTTCACGAAAATTCTGCACCGTTAGATCTTCCCATGACATAATTCAGGAGCGGTTGGCAGCATTCATGGGTAGTCCCTACCTAAAAAGCTTTGTCATGTTTCCTTTCATTATAAGATAGTTATTCTCAGTCTTTTTCCTTTGCCAATCTCATTCGTGTTTTTTCACGAGAAAATGCTTCCCGATATTTAGCATTTTTCTAAAAGTTATTTGAAATGACTACTATCACAATGAAGTAAAAATGACATCCACAGTGAAAGAAAATATACAAATAATATTGAGATTATATTTCTTCACATTTAAGGTAGATGCACTTTTTAAAAAAAAATTGTTTTTAAAAAAATTAGGGTTACTTTTGCCATTTTACTTGTAAGTACAGGGGTGCAAATGCCAAATGTATTGGTATGGCTAACAATTCTCATAGTTTGAAGAGCCCTAAACAGAAACAGACTAAGTTATTGGCCCACTGCTCCTCCTATATATACAGAAGAATGAAACCGTGTAGAACAAGAAAGATCATAACAGCAAAACGATTCACTGTGTAATCGATCGCCGAGCGCGTTTCCTTGCCAAACACGATACAGAAACTGCAAAAGCATCAGTGCCCTCATCATCTTGTTCATCACTTCCCACGCTCGAAAATAATGTCGTCATCGTCAACAAACATGATGAACGTGTTACCAGAAGATATACTGAAACACATGCTCTCTCTACTCTCAACCAGAGATGCTTTCAGAACAAAGTTTGTTTGCAAGTCGTGGGTCCCACTATCGGAATTGTTCGATGTCCTTAGCATCGACAGTATTTACAACTTTGGAAAATGGATTCACTTCTTTCAATTCATGAACGCAGTTTTGCTTTCTCCTGGCATCCAACACATTCCCCCCAAAACCTTATATCTATTTTGTCATTTTAAAGTCCGGAGGCGTTTCCTCCCCAAGTATTTTCTACTGCAAAACACTTGTGGTCCACAGATTGCAGAGTATTTCCATACTCAGTATGGTTGGTTTTTCTATTGATCTTCCCTTGCTCAAAATTCTTGTTCTCTGTAACATTATTTTCTATACTTTGGATGATTTAATGAAACTTCTTTATGGTTGTCCTAAATTGGAGGATTTGAGTACAATAAATGTTATGGGAAAGGCTGGGGGTATATATGGGTACATATGGCTGTATGTAGATGAACGGCTTTGAGCTTTCAACTCCTATTGACATTGTTGAGCAATGTCCAATTCCAACCGAATAAACGTGCTAGAAATACACTTCAAACTCTTCAAACGTTGCAAAAAAATAAACTTTTGCTTTTCAAATATCTTGGATCTCATTGAATAAATTTCAAACACAAGTCAAAAAATCAAGTGAAAATCCAAGTAACTAGCCTCTTATATGACACAACTTAACTTTTGGAAAAAACATGTCACGCTAAAAAGAAATGCAGCACAAGAGCTAAAATAAATTATTCTAGATAATTGAATAAAATCAAGTCAATTTATCAATTTATTTTTAGATAATTTTAAAAAAAAACCATTTTTTTCATGAAATAAATGTTGTTTTAATCATTTGAACTTTTTTGCATTAATTTCTTCTTACACTATTTTTTTTAAGATCTTCATATATGGTTAATTTGGATTTGTTGGGACCATTGACATATGTTAGTCTTGAGAGAATTATTAACCATACCCCAAAATTTGGTACTGTAACTCCTACAATTTACCATTATCCGAAACATAGTTCTCTTAAGTTTAAAGTTAACAAAAAATATATATTTATTTTTACGTTAGTTATCATCATCAAAGTTATTTGAAATGACTATCACAATGAAGTAAAAGTGACATCCATAGTGAAAGAAAATACAAACAGTAAAATAATATGGGAAATGTTAAAGAGTATCCTTAGAACATTGGTTAATAAAATAAAAATAGAAATATTGCATTAAAAAATTATGAAAAGTGTTTAATTTAACTTTTTAGAATCCTTAAAAAATACTTTTTAAAAATCAAAATATTGTTGATTCTAATACACTTTTTAAGGCAAATGTACTTTTTTCTTCACATAATATTGAGATTATATTTCTTCACATTTAAGGTAGATGCACTTTTTTTTTAAAAATTGTTTTAAAAAAAATTAGGGTTAGTTTTACTATTTCACGTGTAAGTCAGGGTGGGAGCCCAGGGCACCATGTCTTTTTGGGGCACCAAAATTATTATTTTTACCAAGTAGTTAGCATTATATAGATATATTTCTTTTCAACTCACTTTGATATATTATATTGAAAATTTATTTTTAGAGAACCTTGATTATGAATGAATCTTTTGCAACAAAAAATACAAGAATAAAGACATTTGAATAATTAAAAGAGCACAATTTTATTGATTTGTCCAAGGCACCAAAAATCTTAGGACTAGCCCTGGTGTAAGAGAAGGGGTGCAAATGTCAACTGTATTGGTATGTCTAACAATTCTCATAGTTTGGAAAGCCATAAATAGAAACAGACAAGTTATTGGCCCAAACCTTCTAGGGTTTCACTATCTCTTCCTATATATACAGCAGAATGAAACTATAGCATTCTGATTCCGTGTCATACCATTGACTAAACCATGTCATATTAGCTTCAAAACCGTGATTGCAGAGAAATCATTCTCTGAGAACATGTTTCAAAGCTAACATGGAGGTTTATTCGTTCATAGTTGTATATTTTTAAAGGTTTAGTTTGTATGAGTTATAAAAATTCAGAGTGAATGAATTGTGCCTCTTCTTTCAGTTGCAAGACCTGAGATCTTTAGATCGATTACTTGACAACTTTGTTCTGGGGGCATATATTTATTATCTGACCAAAATCTTTGGGGTACATAATTTTCCAGATTTACAGTTTTTCTGTTCTTCTGGATCCCCTGTTTTGGTTACATTTCCAGATCTATGTTTAATGCATTCATAATATTATTTAACTTGGTTGATTACTTATTTTTGGTTGGTTTATGTTGATTTCTCATTGTTTGGATTTTTAATGATTATTGTTTTGCGTCCATTACCAATTCTGAAGGATATATATAATTGTTCCTTTTGGTGTAATGGCTCGGACGCTAGATCGATTGTGTGGTGATCCTGATTTATGGTTTTACTTCTATTATTCTATACCATTTGGTCTTGGAAACGCCTCATATATCTTTTCTTGTAGCTTGTTCCCCTATCTCTATAGGGAAAGTAAAATTAATCTATTATTTTACTATTAGTAGCAGTAGTGATGTAGAACTTATATGCTAACCAAGTTACCATTGAAAAAAAAAAGGAATTTACTTAGCTTAATATGTAGGAAGCATGGTAAATGATGCATTTATAAACAATGACTCTTCCACATAGATTTTGATGTATGGAATGAGCTGGAGGATGAGGTGAATAATGAAATTGATGTGTTTAACATGATGGATGAACTGAGTTTGAGTTTAAGTGGTGGTGGATCTGCTGACTTCTATATTATGAAATAGAGAAACATAATAGTTGCAAATCAAATGCTTTTGTGTAGTCCAATTGGGAGGCGTTCCTTTGTTAAAAAATATACTCCCTCAGTCCTATTTACGTAACATTTGACTTTTTTTATTCATTGAATAATTGATGTATTTGATTTATATTTTAGATCAGATACATCAATTACTCAACGAATCTTAAAAGTCAATCATTTCTTGTAAATAGGAGCAGAGGAAGGAATAAAGTTAATCTTTCAAAGAGCCAACACATGTTATTTTCATTGTTTCTGGTTTCAAAGTTTAGAGCAAGACAATAGTATCAGTCATCAAGCAAGATTGGAGCTCACTGAATGATCACAAGCAAACATGAAAATAGGAATACAAAATTCATTGATCACTTATTTATACAAAAACTATTTAAAACTTGTTTTTATCAATTTATTTCAAGATAATTTTTAAGAGAAAATAGAGTATGCGCAGATAAAAAAGTTCGCTGTAAAACACCGAAATTGCATACAATTAAATTCAGTTTTTTATTTTTATTTTTTATAATAGAAGTTGAAAATTATTAACTCAAGCTGGGAATTAGACATTACAAGGGAATGTAAATGTGAGAAAACATAATCAGTAGTAGCAAATAGGAAGGCAGATAGAGCTGATCCTTCTGACCCAAGACTAAACCCTTTCATTTTTAATCTTGCATCAATCCTGCTTTCTTCAAATTAGCTCCTGATAGCGCTTAAGGTTTGAAGGATTTCAAATTGAAGAAAGATGGATTGTGCAGGACTAACATGACGGGTTATTCATTGTTATTATGTAGGGTTTTAAAATTTGCGAGTGTATATTGCATCTTCTTTCAGTTGCAAGATGAGATCTTCAGATTGATTACTTGACAACTTTGTTCTTTTGTCTCATACATTTAGTTTCTAACCAAAATCTTTGGGGTACTTGCAATTTTCTAACCAAAATCTTTGGGCTAACCGGCAGCAGTTAACTGCCGCTGGTGCCAACGGTAGTTAACTGCTGTTGTGTTCGTATAATTTTGCTTGACCTTCGCGTATTCGAATAAAGAATGATTAAATCTAACATGAAGTCGAATAAAAATTGTGTATTCTAATAAAGACCGATTAAATCTTATACGAAGGAATTCGATATCATAACTTATATAGCTGATTCTCAATGATACACGTTCCTAACTTATATAGACAAGTCATTACATTGCATTACATTTGGGAATGTACCTTTCAACTACAACAATTATGTTACCTCTGAATGGGGTAAATTCAAACTTGCTAAACAGCAGGACTTCAACATCCGTCCGACATTTCTATTGTTCCATTCAAAAGATTAAATTCTTGTTATGATTGGTTTAAATGAGGGTATTCAAGTGTCAAAAGAATGAGGTCCATTGTTTGACACTTCAATACCTTCATTTAAACCAACCTAACAAGAATTTAATCTTTTGAAAGGAACAATAGAAATGTCGGACGAATATTTGAGTCCTGCCGTTTAACAAGTTTGAATTACCCCATCCAGAGGAAGATAATTGTTGTAGTTGGAAGGTGCATTCCCTACCTAATCACGATCTTCTGGCAGAATCAGACTGTTGATTATATCTTCAGTTGACCTCAGCAACGTTACCCGTATATCGATCCACTGGAACATGTTGTGCTCCCAAAACATACTCTTCACGTTTTCGTCGTTCGTTAATTTCACCCAAGTGAACGATATTCTCCCTCGTCGAGTGTTGGACGTTTATACCGAACGTATTTCACCCTCCTTGTGTCTCTGGGTTGACTCCTTGGTTGAATTCATTAAGTTGACCTCTTAACGTTACACAAAGGCACTGAACCTTCAACCTCTAAGGTTCTCTGCTGTTGAATTGTGCATGAACGTTGATCCATTCGACCATTGTTTCAAATCTACACAATAAGAAATTAAAAATAATCAATGAAAAACTCATTCAAACATAACTATATTAAAAAAAAAATCAAACCCTAAAAAATTTATAAAATTTAAAAAAAATAAAAAATTTAAGCAATATAACTCTATTATAACAAGTATTCATAATATTTGTTAATAGCAATTCAGATCTACAACAAACTATATTAAAAAAAAATTCAAAATTTAAAAATTAAACTACAACTAAAATTATAAACATATATACTAACTAAAATTTATGACAATAGCATAAGTGATAACTTACTTGTGATTTAGTGGAAATTTTTTTGGATGATTTGGTAGAGTTTTTTTTAGAGAGAGTGTTAAAATTTTGAATTTTTAGAGAGAGATGGTGATGATAGAGTGTCTGGAAGCTGAGTTCTGTGTGTTCTTATGTTACAAACACAACGGCAGTTAACTACCGCTGGGGCATTTGAGTAATTTTCTTGTGTCATTGTGAAGTTATCAATGTCAGAAAAGCAATTTTCATATGACTATGATCCATGATAGACTATATTAGAGAACTTTGAAGAATTTAGGCCCTTCAGATTTCTTTTAAAATAAAATCTTATTTTTTCCTTAAAAATCACTTTTTTTCATTTTTAAGTGTTTTTAGAAAAAAATTATTTTATCAAAAAAAATCTATTTTGACCCTAAAATGAAAAGCTATTAGGATTAGCTTTTTTCAAAAACAAAGAGGTAACACATGTACAAGTTAAAAAAAAAAAATGGATTTTAATGGAAAGTAGGCAAACAAAAATAACTTCAAATTTTTTATAAAATATCTAAAAAAAATCTCTAAATTCTTTTAACACAAAATCTATTTCTTTTAAAACTAAAACAAACACACCCTTAAACAACACTTTGAAAGGAATACATTATAGTGCACATGAGGTATTTCATGATTCTTTCTCGTCGTATTTTCTTTCCATTTTCACTGAAACCCTCTCTCTAACCATGTAACCACAAGATTTCTTCATTCTTTCCACATGCACCTCCAGCTTCATCTGCTCCGGTCACCAATAGCAGATGACGCAAGTCATGCATGTGGAGAAGGTGAAGATGGATCAGACATTATGGTTACATAATAGATAGAGTTTGTGTGAAAGTGAAAAGAAAATATGGAGAAATTGATTGAGAGAGAGGCAGAGAGTGACGGTTGTTCAATACAAAGAATAAAAATATCCATAACTTGAATTGATCATTCTCCAATGATATGCTGATAGCAATTTCTCTTGCAAAAGTATTCTGCTTTGTCTAACTCCTTGATTTTAGTATTTTACATTACATGGTTTTAAATTGTAGTCACATTTACATTGTTCATTTGATATTGCGGTAATGCATGTAAATGTGATCGCAATTGTGGTTGTGAATTGTGATGTTTTTGTAAAAATCTTTGATTTTTTAACATATTAAAGTTTTGTTGGATTAAGAAAAATATATAATCAAGGCTATTACTGCTTTTTGTGTACTATTAATATATTAAAGTTTCTTGGTTTTAGTCCGACATAAATCAAGTGTAAGGTTAGAAGAGTTCTTGAACGTAAGCATGGTGATAACTGATATGGTCTTCTATTGAATAAAAATTAAGGTACATCGAGTTTGTTAGAGACATGTAGGGGATGATAGTGATTTGGTTAGAGATATACTCGAAATGATAAGAGGATACTAGAATGTCACCCGCATGTTGCATAATTGCATACTTTTAATCTTACTGATTGTTTTTGGATTTTCAAACTATTTCAATTTTCAAATTCTATTTTGAAAAATGATATCTACTAAAGTTGTTATTAGGTTGAGTTACGACTAGATCCCTCTCTTTAAGACGTTTCGTGGCACTGTCCAAAGTTGTGCAAGACAGATTATCAACTACGTCGTCTCCAGGATAAAACAAGTTCAACTACAACTGTGCGGTTGACTACTGCACTCTAGAAAACCGTTTGAGATTTACACCCTCAAATATGGTACTAAGATCACTCTTTAATACTGAAACCACCTTACTATAGTATTGTTACCACTCTGTTATGGTGTTAAGACCACTCAGATATGATGTTACCACCATTCTAACCTTTAAGTTCTCCAAAATATCAATATGACACTACGACCACTCAAATATGGTGATTCTACGATTTCGATCTTTTTATTTCTCCTTAAGTAGAAAAATATTAAAATAATATTTAGATACCGTTAAGATCATTCTTAATTTCGACGGGACATTGTAATTTCAAATAGGGATTATGATCTTAAAAGTACTCTTTATTCCGAAGGGACATATGTTAGCAAATGGACTATGTTTTTAAGACCTTCTTAATTCCGAAATGACGTTATTCCGAATAGCGACTAAAGTCTTGGGAACACTTTTATTTCTGAAGGGACAGAAAAAGGAGATGATGAGAAGAATAACTCGTCAACACAAGCTGGAGGGAGAAGATGGAAAGAGTTCTAGACAACTCAATAGAAACTATTTGGTGTAATTTTTGAACTGAGCGGAGTCATCTATTTATATAGAGATTTTGTAACTGTTATAACAAAAATTGCGGTAGTAGTTACTCTAATGGATAAGATCAAAAGGGAACTTATCCATTAATCAGTTCTACAACACTATTGGATAAGATCAAAAGAAACAAATCCACAAAAGTGGAGAAAACAAACTCATTGGATGTGAACGAAGGAAATATAAGAAATTCAATTGAATTCTTATTCTTATCACAACCACCAAGTGATATTCACGAATAAAAATAATAATTACTATTATTTTTTTTATTATCAAGTATTTAAAATTAAATAACACAATTTAAACAATTTAAAATTAAATATCGCAATTTAAACACTACTGCGTTCTATTTTATGTGGGACCCTCACATTCTATTTTTTTTTTAATTCACACAATATTAAATTAAAGTATAATTACTTAGTGTTTAATCTTCCGATTTTTCTTCAAACATCACACCAATGTTCCAAGACTGATGATTATAAAATGATTCCTTCAAAAGAAAATTATAAAATGATGTTAATAGTGGTTGATTTCCTGGACCTTAGAGAGAGAAAAAAATGTTTGAAATTAAAATCTTAACATTATGTATATATCGACCCTTTTTGTACATTATTATAATTAGTAGCATTAAGCTTTTCGTCTTCAAACGATTCCATCCACAATATTTCATTCATGTCAGTGTTATACTCTTCAGTTGACAGTTGACACATCAGGGTGTGGATTCTTTCATTTATAACGGGTTTGATTAGAATACATAAAATATGTTTATAAATGAGAAAACTAATAGTTTTGATCAATTAGTATAATCACTTATATAATTTAGTGACTGAATTGGGAATTGGTTTTAAAATTATGTTAAAAATAAGAGAATTGTTTAGAAGAATGACAACATTTAATGGTTTAGATAGTAAATTTGATAAATATATGTTTTCAAGACGATTAATATAGTTTTTCCTGCTCCCATCATTTTGAATGAGTTTGAGAGATAAATATTTTTTTATTGAATATAATAAATTTGATAGATGTATTGAATTATTCTTTGATTAAAAAAATGACTATTAAAATATTTTTAAATTTTTCTCACATCAATTGAATATAGAATATATGGAGTAGATAAAAAATACTTTCAACAAAGATGATGTGTCATTCATTTGTATTAGAAATCAAAGTCAAAATCATAAAATAAAATAGCATGAAAGTAAAAAAGACAAAACATAATAGTAGGAAAAGAGAAAGAAGAGCAAGAAAATAAATGTAACTCAAAAAAGCTCCTCGAATTACTCAAATGCCTACCTCAAAAGAGGGTATAATGCATCTGAACTATCTTCTACATTTGTTTTTTCTTGACCATACACCACCTCTATAAAAGTTTCTTCCCTCTTTCATAGTCATGGTCCAAGCTTAAGAATTACTCGTATTTAGTTTATAGATAAGGTCTTTTTTTATAGGTGACACACATGCATAATTCAAGTTTAAGAATAACTCAAATTTACTTTATACATGATAGATATAGAAATATAGAGATTGTAGTTTTTTCTTTGGTGACAATATAAAGATTGTGGTTAATGGTTTAAATTTATTTTTGTTGACTTATGTTAATTTTAAATTTACTTTTGTTGAATAGTTTTTCTTAATGAATTTTCTTACTCTTTATCTGTAATAAATTTTAAACTTTACCTATATTCATTTAGTCTTTTCCTAAGTAAACAACTGTATATGTGTAACATTTTTATAGGTATAGAAATATAGAGATTGTAGTTCTTTCTTTGGTGACCATATAAAGATTGTAGTTAATGGTTTAAATTTATTTTTGCTGAATCATTTTTCTTAATGAATTGTCCTACTCTTTATCTGTAATAAATTTTAAATTTGACCATATACATGCATTTAGTCTTTTACTAAGCAAACAACTGCATATATGTAACTTGCATCATATCCTTCAACCTTGCTTCTCTATATCTTTATTATTTTTTATGAAAAAATAGTAGACACTTGTCTTGACGTTTATAAACTAAAATAGTATTTTTATATATGTAAGATATAGTCTTCCATATTTAATTTATAATATTTGAATAAAAATGGATTAAACTTTTACTTCATCATGTTCTATATTATTGATATTTATATAAAGATTCTATTTTTAGACTATACAAAACTAAATGTAGGGCTAAATTAGTCCGTCACCAAGTAAATTGAGTCATATTATAAAAAGCCAACAAAAAAGTAGGGCTAAATTATTCCATCACCGAGTAAATTGAGTCATATCATGAAAGTCAATGAACAGTCAAGAAATGAAGAGTGGAAAAGAGGAGAGAAAAACTATAATACAAAATTGAAGAAGTATCCTCTAACAGTTGCTTGAAGAAAATGATGATGAACAAAATGATCATCACTTAAATCTTTCTCATTTGTTTAAAAAATACGATGAGTGAGTAAATGATCATTGTTAAAGAATAGGAAACACTTAATTAAAATTTGCTTCAATACAATGAGTAAGTAATTGAAAGGCTATCATCCATTAGTTTCATTAACCTTTAATAAATTCTTTTACTCTTTTAAGAAATATAATTATTTTCTTGACTAAATATAAAATATATCATCATAAAATTATATTGATCATTTTATTTTGTCATTTGTACTATTTTTCTACTAACATCGTTTTACCATTCTATACTATGTTCTATATAATATTAAAATATGTAAATGACAACATTTCACGACAAAAAAAGTATTCTTTCAAAAAAAAATTAAGACAAAAAAGTATAATTACATGAGGTTTGACATCTTAGTTATCTATATATTTCTTTACCTATATAAATTGGATAAATAGATAAATGATACCGAGAATATAAGTGTGTAAATCAATATATAATAGATTATAACAATTAATTAGTGCTACATTCATATAAACTAACTAAAAATTTATTTAAAATCTATCTTTAAAAAGTTTAATCTCATCTATAAAATTTACTATATAAAACAACTTCAAAATAAATTCAATAAATTTAACTTTGTATTTGTTTCAAAAAAGAAAAAGAAAAAAAGAAGCCTCCTCAGGATACCTACATAAGTTGTCGTTTTCATAAACTTCTCGAGATGGATGCATCAAAAGTGAAAATAGAAGCCTCCTTTATCATATTCTCTTAATTCTTTTATTTATTTGAAGCAATCTCTTCTCCTGGTTAACATGAAAAAATTATCACATCCATACACCTTATATGATGTGATCTACCACTCCATTTGCACTCCCTTGAAAATAACAACTTAATCAACATAGAAAATACACAAAATATAAATACAGAATACACCATATAAGGAAAAAATTCCAGAAGCAAATGCAATATTTATGTATTAAATGTGAATCGTTAGGTTCTAATTTAAATTAAAAGTATAAGCTAAAATTGCAATAGTTTCACCCGTTGAATCTGAACGAAAGAAGGCACACAGCGAGATCACAAAAGGAAATTTTTCTCCTGCAATACGCGGTTGAAGTTTTACATGCCAATACGTAAAGGCCTTGTACATAAGGATACATATACATAACTAATAATTCACTCAACCGTTTTGCATTATTGTTGAATTGAAAGGCTAATAAGAAATATGCAAAATAAAACATTAAACTCCCGAATTCACACAAATGTGAGCCAAATTCTCAACTTCCATCGCGAATGACCACCAAAAATAAGTCCCAAACACCAAACTCCCGCTAGTCACACGAAATCTCCTCCAAAAAAACCACCAAATCGAACAAAACCCTCTAACAACACCCAACGTTCTCTTCCACATGTGAGCCCTAATCAACACCCATAAATCTCCAATTCCAACACTCATTCGATTTCACCACCAACTGACCCCGGTCTACCGATGAATACACCAAAAAAGGTCCAAAAACTTAAGTCTAGAAACTGATTTCTGATCTCGAAGCAAAAACGATCGACCCACAAGAATCCAGATGACAAATTCTTAAGGTATTCAACACCTGGATTGGTAGAGTAAACAAAATCAACTTGGAGAAGGGCTAACCTTGAAAACAATCCAAAATCAACCATAAGTCAATCAAAAACAACCCAAAATCGACAAGAGCTAGCGGTGGAAAAAATGGACCCGGATTGTAGGTTACCACGAACAGACATAGAAGAAAACCAAAAAACCCCTAAAACATAAAACAGCCCACAATCTCCTCCTCATCAACACTACAACCAAAACTCATCACCACACAAGAAAAAACTCCATTAACATTCATATAACACCACCTAATACAAAACAAAAGCTTCCAAAGCAAAAACACCACAATCTCATCACACACCAAAAAATGTTGCAGCACTACAAAACCATAAGCACCCTAAAACAAAAACCAAGCAGCCAACACAAAAATCTTGAAATGATATAGTAGTTAAATACGAAAAATTTTAGGTTGATTTTACCAAGTGACCAACGAATAAAAGTGTTATGTTTTGGCAAGTGAATCTATCTCTTATGTTTTTCGCAATGATTTTTATCATCCTATTTGTATCCTGATATTGAAGGGTAATAATACAAATTAACTTGGTTTGAGTAAAAACAAGAAAATTAATATACGTTTAATATTTTTAGAAATATTTTGTTAAGTATAACAAACGTTTTACATTGTTAACGTTTTTTTTTACAAGATATTTTTAATTTATTTTTTTACAAGATTAATTATGATATATTTTACATATATTTGTAACACATTTCATGATTAGAAAACTAATAAAGCAGCTACAAAAATGTCTTTGTCTTCGAAACTTGCGATTAGTTTTCTGTGTAAAATATCTTCACCCTCCCTTTCCATCTTTTTTAATCCATTTTAGTTGGTATGGTGTTAGTTTTAGAGTTTTGAATTATGCTTTCTCTTTAGGTTTTAGAGTGTCAATTTTGGTGGATTAATTTGTCTTCTTAAAAAAAAATTGCATCTTTTTTTCTATAGATTTTCTCCACCAAAGGCAATCTTATTTGACACAATATCAGACACCTCTCCTTTCGAATCAATTTGGCTCCTACTTTACATCACATTCAATCTCTTATTATAAATGTATTTAGTATTTATACAAATCAATAAGATAAATGTACTTTCTTCAAAAAAGATAAATGTACTTAATAAATGAAACAAAATTTTGAAATGGAAGATTGAAAGAATAACAAAGAGTTGTAAAAAAAAAAATAACAAAGAGTGAATAAGCATTTTCATCCTTGAATTTGCACTGGTCATTCAATTTTGTCCTCAAATTATCCAAAATTGTTAAAACGTTCTTGAAGTTTTTAAACATCAATCAATTTCATCTCTCCGTCAAGTTCGATAGTTAACAATGATGACTTGTGAAGTTAAGTGTTGATGTGAATTGCCAACTCAGATGCCACATATTTATGGACAAAATTGATCTAGATTTTTTATTTTTTAATTTTTTTTAAATTAAAGTCATTACAAATTGTTATATTGTCGAATCGATTCAAGAATTATTCATTAACAATTAGATGATCCTTGAATTATGTCACTTACCATCAAATTGATCTATGAATTATTTATCTTAATTATTTAATTAATCCCTGATACCGTCAACTAAATGCTAAAAACTAAGAATTCGTTCAACTAGAGGTGGACCCACCGTATGGTTGAGTGTGGCTATAGCCACACCAGATTACTATCCAATTTTATTTTTTTTACAAGTCTTCATGCATTGATTATATATTTATCATGTCAATCAAAGGCATAAAAACTTCAATGGTCCAGTGGAAGCGCTTGTGCTTTCCATGCGCTGGAGCCGCGGTTTGACTCTCAAACTCTCCTTTTCACTATAATTTTTTAAAACATTAATATAATATAAATTGTAAAATGGCGTGTAAAGAGGGATCAAAACACACGACATGCAAGCAAATAAATCAAACAATTACCACTAAGTCATAATGTTGGACGTGTTTAAAAGTTTCATCGTCATTTATAACTCTTTTTTGATGCCCAAATTTGAAACTTCAATGGTCCAGTGGAAGAGCTTGTGCTTTCCATGCGCTGGAGCCGTGGTTCGACTCTCAGACTCTCTCGTTTTCACTTTATAATTTTTAAAAATATTAATATAATATATATTGTAAAAAGACGCGTAAAGGGAGATTAAACACACGACATGCAAGCAAATAAATCAAACAATTACCACTAAGCCATAATGTTGGATGCGTTTAAAAGTTTCATCGTTATATATAACTCTTTTCTGATGCCCAAATTTGAAACTTTTCTTTGTTGAATCCACAATTTTGATTTTCCTTGGCATGCTAATTAGTTATTTTTGTTCTTCATAATTTAGCCACACTAAAATAGTATGGTTGGGTCTTCCCCTGTGTTTAACTGTTATTTAATACATTTTGCATGTTTGAAACGAAGTTTCATCTGTGTTTAACGTAACCTCCAAGATCTTCATGCGAAAGTGTTGAAAACCATTTCAAATTATCAATTTTCTACATCCACAAGCATATGCTATTATAATTTATAAACCACTTGCATTCGTCAATAGTAGCAGAAGAAGATCTGATAAAAATCTAAAATATCAACTAAAATATATGAGTTATTGATGAAAAGTTTAGTATATAGTTCATATAAATAATATTCCAAGCATTATGGTGGGTTCGAGTTATATAGTTTAAATGTGAGGAGTATGAGTGTTGTGGTTGAGTTGTGTTGGTTTGTGTCGTATAGTTTGAATGTGAAGTATAAAGAGTTTGTGGAGAAGGTTGTGATTTATAGGTCTTGGGGCATGTATATCTTTTTTTTAGAAAAATACTTCTCTCAAATTTTAAATTAACAAAGTTGTTTTAGAATATTTTTACCTTGTCGTAACCATTTGGTTTACTCTAGTAATCCAAAGTTCGATCAAAAATTGCTCAATGCTGGAATAAATCTAGATTCAATTGAACAACTCGTCTTTGGGTGGAGTTCATTAACCATTTGAGTTCAGCTGTTTGTTTGTAAAATTAATTTTTATATGTTATGCTTTTTTTTTGTCAAGTAGCCTATTGGATAGAATTCACCATTTTCAAGGTGAATAAGTGGGGTGTTCGGGGTTCAAACTCCGGCCCCTACATATAATAATGCATGTCCCTGCCAACTGAGCTATGCTCACGGGGATATGTTATGTTTTTCTTACTGTTATAATAAACACACATATTTAAAAATAATTTTATTAAACAAATTAGGCATAAATTTGCCATTTCACGTGTACTTGAAAGGGGTGCAAATACCAATTAACAAGTCTCATAGTTTGAAGAGCCCGTAAACAAAAACAGAGCAAGATATTGGCCCAAACTTTCTAGTGTTTCCCTCGCCTCCTCCTATATATACAGCAAAATGAAACATGAGCGCCGCAATATCACTGGTTTGATAAAACACTCATTCCGTTTCATACCTTGATTAAACTATCGTAATAATTTGGTACCAGTGGTGTCTTCAATTTAGTCTAACTACTACATTGTTGTCAGATTAACATGACAGTTCATTCATTCATATTTGTATTTTTAAGGGTGATTGAGTTTGTATGAGTTATTATGTAGGGTTTTAAGATTTCAGAGTGTAAATTGCCTCTTCTTTCAGTTACAAGATCTGAGATCTACGGATCGATTACTTGACAACTTTGTTCTGGGGGCATATATTTATTTTCTGACCAAAATCATTGGGGTACTCACAATTTTTCAGATTTATGGTTTTTCTGTTCTTCTGGAACCCCTGTTTTGGTTACATTTCTAGATCTAGGTTTAATAATTTCATAATAATATTTGTGACTTAAGGTTGATTTTTTGTTTGTTATTTTCTCATTCTTTGACTTTTAATTATGATTGTTTTGCGTCCATTACCAATTCTGAAGGATTTAATTGTTCCTTTTGGTGTAATGGCTAGGACGCCAGATTGATAATGTGGTGATCCTGATTTATGGTTTTCCTTCTATACCATTTGGTCTTGGAAACGCCTCATACATTTCTTTGTTGTTATTATAACTGAAATCTCATACTACTATTATTGTTGTGCTAAAATGAATCGATTGTTTTAATAGTAAATAGGCCATTACTCCATGAAATTGTAAGTTTCGTCAAATATGCCCTGAAGTTAACTAAACTTCAATTACCTTCTGAAATTGTTAATTAATTTACCCCTCCGTCAAATTCTTCTTAGCTAACATGACGTTTTGCAAATACTTAAGTGTGCAAATTGCCCTGAACTTATTTTTTTATTTTTTTAGCCTTGACTCAAAATGGTAAGTTTTTAAAAGTTAAAAAGCAAAATTTCGTTTAAGTCTATGTATTTTTGTCTATTTTTATATTTTTCATTTTTTTCTCCAGACAGACAGTAGTGAGTTTTTTTTTTCTTTTTTTCTTCTTCTTCGGATAGGTTGCTCTGTTCTGTTGTATGCAATGTTGGCATGAGTAATTCACTATAGGTGGTTATCATGCTTTTTGTTGAAAACTTTTCAACTAGCTCGAGGACATGATTTTGCTATAGGTAAAAGACAATTGCCCCCGATGTATGAAGAGAACAACTTCCTATTCAATCCTATGCCTAAAATTCCATTATTCCACAAAACAAAACACACATAAGATGCTTCTATTTCAACAACAAAACACCGCTAATGATATAAATGTTAATTGTAATATTAGATTATAATATCGTAGAGTTTAAGTATTAAAGTTAATTGTTTGACTTTAATATCTTTTGAGTCAATGATAAGAAAAAAAAATATAAAATGTCATGCGGGGATAATTGGAGTTTTGTTAATTTCAGGTGGATAATTGATGAAACTTGCAATTTCATGAGGGTAATTGCCTATTTACTCATTGTTTTAAACTACTAATTCGTGTTTAGATCTGTCGTAAAACTGTTGTACTATTATGCTAACACATACACTATCAGAATTAAAATTTGATAAAACAATAATTTTCCCAGCCAAAGACTACTATAATAATTACAATTTAATTATAGACAACGAACGAGACATGATTTATGATAAGACAGTATATTTAGAAGTTCGACCACATTCTAGCAGGTGAATATTGAAATTTAGCTGGAGTTTTTAAGTAATGAACTTGAGATTGTTGTGGAGGTAAAGTTTGAGATGTTGATTTTAGTGGATTTTGAAAAAGAGAAACGTAAGAGTTGAAATGCAAATCTAATATAGTATAGTTTCCAATTGAACCTTCAAGTAGTTAGATTTGATGTTGGGGTTTCTCCAAGCTCCTTCAGTGAACAATAGCTTTTTTCCTTTCTTTCTAGTGACATCTCTTTTGTTTTGTTTTGTATCATTTGATAATGGATACCAAATATTTTGTTTTTGGATTCAATGTATAATAGGAGTATTATCATTTGGTTATGTTTTGTCTTAATTTCTACGTGTGCCAATAATATGGTTGAATTTTTTGTTGTAAATTTGCCTAAAAAGCGTGATTACCGTCAGAAACAGGTTCAATCTCAATCTGACCTTGTGTTTTACGAATTGGGGTTATATAATCCGAAGTTATGACAATATTTGGACTACAATTGCAATACAATTGCTCTTAGACACTAATATGCTCTTGGGAGGCTTGATATGCGATTTATTGCGTCTAGATCTATTTGTGGAGGTTTTGGTGTTTTTTTGGTGTTTTTTTTTTCTCTGTGAGGGTTTGACATAGTTCATATTATATGATTCAAACTGTTATTAATTGTTTTAGAATATGTTTTTTGAACTATTTTGAAACAAGAATAGGAGTAATTTTTTTTTGAAGACATCGGAGTAATTTGAATGTGTTTTCTCAATTTTTAGGCTATACAAGATCATATAATCTTTAACATAATAAAATTGCTTCGAATTATCCAATCCAAATAAAGATAAAATGAAAAAAGTGAAGGGTGCACGAAAACAAATAAGATGAGAAGAAATATTTCATACTTTAAGTTGTAATAAATTGTCGGTGAAAAATAACCCCACACTAAATCTGATCATTCCTTTTCTTCCTTATTTTTCTCTTTGACTATCTCTTAGAAACAATCTTATTAATGACATCATTGATTATATCTTTTAATCTGAATTCTAACATCGATTCGGCACCTTATAAGAGAATAATCTATTCCACTAGACTCAATGTCCTTGCTACTTACTTGCACATAAGGTCATGCTAACCGATGCTCCGGGGCACTGGTTAAACATACCATAAAAGAGAATTATTACTATAAAAGGAAACTATTTTTGACTTTATTATAAATTAATTACACAATTCCAATGCATTAACTACTATATAATTTCCTTTTTCATATCTTTAATCAGTGCCCCAGGAGCACCGGTTACCATTTCCCTTTAAAGAAATTTTTTTCTGAAATGAAGGATAGTATAGAGTAACGATGGAGCAAGTCTTTTATGGTTGTAACTTCGAATAAAAAAAACATAGCACTCAAATCAAATGAAAAAAATTAAAACAAAAATATTTCGTAAAAAAAATTAAAACAAAAATAATTTAATCACATCAATTAATATTATTTAATTTTATACTGTTTAAATTTTTCATTTGACATAGGTGTGTCCAAATATTTTTATCTACCATTGTGTCCATAGAAGACCGGCACCTAACAATGATAATTGAAGAATGACAATAATTAATCTAGACAAAACACCATTGAACACGTGACGAAATATGTGATCCATATTGCTCCCTTAATCCATATCTTTCACGAATCTCTCTTTTACACAACACAAAATAAACATGGCCACGCAGGTATAATTATTTTTTTTTTTTTCCAACAAAGAACATAACATACATATTGTCCTAACTCCAAACCAAATTCAACTTCACCACTCATTCATTTCCAAGTGGTCACAAATTCATAATTCACAATTGACATATCTATAGTACCATTTTTGTTATTTTAACTTTAATATTCTAGTGAGTTCTAGAAATTAAACTTGTGTTAGTTAGTTAGTTAACAGCTTCCAACCAGCCAGTATGACACAGTGTTTCAGTTTAACAGAAACAAGAAACTGGTGCTACCGGTCAACATTCATCGGTGCAGGTCTCCGTTCCACAATAAATGACCTAAAAGACGGAACAATAATGCATTGTTGGATACCTAAGACCCGAACCGAATCAAAACCAAACCTACTCCTAATCCACGGCCTCGGCGCCAATGCTTTATGGCAATGGGGTCACTTCATCCGCAATCTAACACAGCTCTTCAATGTGTATGTACCGGACCTTGTTTTCTTCGGAGGGTCATACACGTCTCGACCCGAAAGAACCGAAGAATTTCAAGCTGAGTGTGTGATGAAGGTAATGGAAATGAAGTGTGTGAGGAGTGTGAGTGTTGTGGGGTTGAGTTATGGTGGGTTTGTAGCGTATAGTTTAGGTGTTAAGTATAAAGAGTTTGTGGAGAAGGTTGTGATTTGTGGTTCAGGCGTGAGTTTGGAAGAGAAGGATATAAAAGATGGTTTTTTTCCTGTTTCTGATTTGGATGAAGCTGCTAATATTTTGGTGCCACAAACTCCACAAAAGCTTAGGGAACTTTTTGGATATGCTTTTTTTCGACCACGTTGTTTGGTTTGGTTGCCCTCTTGCTTCCTTCATGATTTCATTCATGTAAGTTTGTTTCTTATTTATAAATTTCATGCAAGTCTTTGATTCTTGTTACTGAATATGATAAAATCAAGAGTTAAAGTATATGTAAGGCGTAGGTCAACTAACAATGCCGATATTGTTTGGTTAGACATCTTTACCCTTGTTCTAACTCGGGACCCTTCTTTACCCTTGTTCTAACTCGGGACCCTGTAGTTGTGTGTGAGGTGTTGCCACTTTGTCTACATGGAAAAAAAATCAAGAAAGCAACAAAAATGTTGGTGTAAATTAGTTTTACCTTGACAGAACAATGAGTTTCAATTGATATTAGAGTAATACAATTTAATGTAGATTTCTCAACTCAACATATAATGATTCAATTGTTTTTTGTTTTAGTCAAATGCAGTTTTATGAGCAAACATGATTATAGGAAACTAATCATGATTATGTTTTGTATAATCATGTTTAGGGAGTATGCTTCTCCGAAAGATATCTTAGTTTTATCCTGTTTTTACTTTTAAACCTAAGCCAAAGGTAACTTTGTCAATTTTAGCTGCTTTAGCTAGTTAGCATCATGTCACTATCTGTATTGTTCAGTAATATATTTTATGAATCTGGATAAACTTGTAATTGACTTGATTCTTTTCTCATATTGCTTCATTTTACATGAAACAGTTGAATTTGTCTACCATAGTATCCAGAAGCATGTCTGTAGGATAAAAAGAATGTGTTGTGTCTATGTTATGGTTGAATAAGATATGTTTCAGCTGCAACTTTTAATAACTAAACTATGGTATTGAAAATAAAGAGGCCACATTGTGCTAAAACTGATGAATTTGAGTAGACAATGTGCAGGGAGTATGTACAAGAAAAAAGAGAATTGATCCGAGCCATTGCAAAGGACAGAAATCTTTCTGACCTCCCTAAGATATCTCAGGTTCATATCTACTTTATCCTCTTAGTTGGATACAAACATAAACACTAGACACACGGCAATGAGATATTGATAGCGGTTACAATTTTGAAAAATCGAATAATTAAATGTAGTCACAAGTGTAAGTTTTAGACATTAACACGTGTCAGACTCAGACAGACACCGGACACGAGTTCAATATGAATTGTCTGTGCTGCATAGTTAATGCTTTTTCTGTTGTAATAATTTTGTAATGGTTAAATTAAGAGGCATAATTTCATCTTCTATGCAGCCTACATTAATTATCTGGGGAGAACATGATCAAGTATTCCCTTTGGAACTTGGCCACAGATTGAAAAGGTTAATATTTCAATAACAATCTCGTTGTACTTGTTTTGTTAATTGTGGAGTCCTTGTTAAATTTTGAATTTTGAACTCATTGGATTTGAATCACAGGCATCTAGGGGACAATGCTCAAATAGTGGTGATCAAGAATGCAGGGCATGCATTTTGTGTGGAAAAGGCTAAGGAGTTCTACAATACCTTGAAGTCCTTTCTAGTCGATTCACATAGCTGAGAAATAATCTTCCGATCAAGTTCTAGTTCAAATGCCAAAAGAGAAAGGAAAACAACTATGGTGCGGCGTAAGGATCTTTGTTTTCGGTCCCTTTCAAGGCTCATGTCTGTTCTTATCTTTGTTCCTAGATCCTCTCAATGCATTCCCTCTACACTCTCTATCTCTCTCAAAATCTTATTCTCTCTCGCATTTTTTAGTCTTGGATCCCCTACAGCAGCTGCATGGTGCAGTAGTCGTGGGGATCATTAGACCTGGAGAGCGCGAGAGAATCTAACGATCCTCGTGATTGTTTTACGCGATACACTCTTGCAAGTATAGGAGGGGGTTTAATTTGCCCTAATAACTCTCTTTCTCTCTATCATCTCTGCACATTCTCTCAAAAATTGGACTCTCTAGGGCTGCTGCACCATAAAGCAGTTGTAGAGGATTCGAGTCCCATTCTCACCGCACTTTTACTTTTGTTTTTTTTCTTCTTCTACAGAGGTAGAATGGTAGAAGAGAAGAGCATTCAAATACAAAAGGATACTGTAAAAAGATTGATATTGTTGAAAAACTTGAAAACAGTTTCTTTTTACATCTATCTTCAAAGTAGATGCTCAATAAAACAGTTCACTGCAATTAAGTTCAATTGCATGTTGTATCAATAGACTTTTGGGCACCATCTTAATATTGAATCAAAGCTTATTGAATTTTGTTGTGTGCTTAACAGAGGTATAAAAACATGGAAAATGTTAGCGAGTGTCTCCGGGACACTCTTTAAGGGTCTAAAGTAGTAACTTTTTATAAAAAATTGTGTATTCAATGCTTTAGAAATTGAACTGTTTGACTTTTTTAATAAATAATTTTTTAATTTGAAATGTTTAAAGAGTACCTGGGGCATTCGTTAACAAGACCTTAAAAACATTAAGAGTGGAATGAAATAAAAATATTCACAATTCACTATGATATAATAAATTTCATAATGAGGAGAAAAAGGAGGGAGCTAGTGAAGTTTCAGTAGCAACAATAGCAATGTTGTAAGAATGGTTTGAAGTTCAACCTTTAGCTGAGCATTCAGTCACGGTTAAAGGAATCATGGTGGTTATTAAGTTGTGAATCAGAGGATCGGACCCCACCTCTATATATTGCAATACTTTTCGAGACACTTTTTTGTTTTTTTTATATGTACACCAATGCTAAACATTAAGATGCAATGTATTGAGGAAATCGACGACATGGTAAAACAACTAACCATAAATGGTCAAAATGAAATTTGAGTGATGGACAAACGTAAAAAATATTGATACAAAGTTTTCGCCCTCGTTTATCTCTATTGGGAAACTATGGGATACACAACGTGAGTTCTCTTCTCTCAATTAAAAATGTTCCATACATCGAACCCCTCACGGCATGCTTAAGGGACACAAATCCTTATTACTTGAATCAATCCATTGTTGGTTATTTTATTGTCTTTCTTCTAATTTGGTTTCGTCACTAGAAGAATTTTTGTTATATATGTATAAAGACATAATCAAATGACACCACGATGTCAAATTTAGTTTGACACCAAATATTAACTATTCATTTTATTCAATCCAACGGTTTACAGTGATCACTAAAATAATTTATGTTGACAAAATATTTCCTAATTCTCAGTCACTACAATAAATCCTTAATTATTGTTTTAAACCTTTTTTTTTCCGCATTACTTATGGTGTACTAGCCCATCACTTGTTACTTGTTAGAGTCATTCATCATATTGACACATTGTTTTCCTTTCATTCATTCATGTCCATGTTATTTGATTGTTGCTGCCATTTTATCCTCCTCTCTTCTCGCTCATCATGTCTTAAAACTTAATAATTGTCTCACTTGGGGATGGGAATATGCTAGGCCGAGTTAGGCTTTGCGAGGCCTAAGCCTGACCTGTCATAGGCTTGCTTTTTAGGCCTGAGTATGGCCTTATGAAAGCTTGATTAGGTCTGCTAGCTTGTTTAAAAGCATATTTCATATGGACATCTTTAAATAAGTAATGTGATCCAAGGTTAAATAGACTAGCGAGTTAATAGATCAATGATATTAAACTCTTTTTCGATATTTAACATGAAATTTTAGAGAAATTTACTATATATTATATCATATTTCAATTCTAATTTATAATAATACATTTAAATATGCGAAAAAAATAATGTAAACTAATAAGCTTAAATTACTTTCAGGTTGATAAAGTTATAATTTAATTCAAAGTAGAGTATATAATATAATAATTAATAATATTATTCATATTTACATAAGTATGTCAGCCTAAAAGGCTTTTCTAATAGTCTGTGGCCTAACCTTTTAAGCTAAATATGCTTTTAAAAAACCATAGGCCTTTCCTATTTAAGAAAAAAGTCTGGCCTGGCCTATTCCCATCCCTAGTCTCACTCTTTCTCATTCACATGTCTTAAACTGAAAAATAAAATATAATAATTCGAATTAGAAGATCTCATCCCGTTACTTTCTTTTGTTGCTGCAATTTACTCCCTCCGATCACATTTATTAGTAAAAAAATATTTTGTAAGTTCATTTGATATTTAATGTATTTGGTTTATATATAGACCAAATACATTAAGTATTGAATGAATTTAAAAAAAATAAAACTTTTTTTCTTATAAATATTACCGGAAGGAATATTTTCTTAAGTTGATACTCATAAAAAAATGATTTAATATGATTTTTATTTTGAATTTTTAAAACGACAATAAATAGAAAAATGCAAGGACTAGAAGCTATGTAGATTCTTAAAAAAAAAAAAACCTAGATAAGCACTTTTTTTATGAATACAAGTATAACTTATTAATTATCCTAAAAAAACATTGACTAAAAAGATTTTTTGTTTGACTAGGACTAAAAAAAAGATATTAAATAATTAATATATTGTAATTAAAATATCAATAAATAGAAATTATTAAAAAGTTATTATTTTTAATTAATTTAAATATTATATTTTTTTTATCAAGTTTATAAATTTTGTTTTATTGGAAAATTCTAATTGTACTAAAAAAATCACCATTAAAAAAGTGAAATAAAATTTTACTACAGTACTAGTAAAAGAAAGTTTTTTTTTTTCTTTTTAAAATTACTACAAATAGAAGAAGTACACATTGATATTCATGTTGTTCCGTGCCCCTCGAAGTTACAAATTTGACTTTAAATAAACATGTGTGTCGTGTCTTCACTTCACTTCAATTCAATTCAAATAAATTCTCTATGGTCTCTCTTTTCGCTTCAAAACAATCACCACCTCTTTCTCTAGCATATTCTTAGACCTCTTCAACATTTTCACTCATCTTTATCACCTTATTTTTCAGTTTCATAAGCTTCACATTTTTTCCTTCACATCAATGTTTGCATAATTCACGCCATGTTTTGAGCTTATCTTTTCATTTGAGGTTAGACACTGTCACCCTTTTGACTCTTGTAACAATTAATGTTTCATTATGTCTTCTGTTACTTTATTCATTATTTGTTTCAAACTCTTGTGTTTTATTATTGATAGAGATCGTTGAATTTCATGACTCATTCGTGAAAAAGCGTGTTGTCTTTGTATTTATTTATTTTCTATAAGTATGAATGAAAATCTGTATCAAAGATTTACGACACTTACATACAATACAATGCGCATCAACCACTTGCGCTAGGTACGTGATTTTTGTTTTTGTATATTATAGATGTTGACTTTAGAGTGTTTTAGAAGAAATTAATATATAAAATGATACGATTATGAGTTTGTACCAATGTCAACTCAGATGAGCTGTTTTTACGAGCTATTGTCCATATTCGTTGAGAAAAGTGAGTGTTTATAAACTATTTAGTCTAAATTTTCAAGCGATGCGAGATTTTTTGGTGTATTTGAACATTATTTGATTAGGATTTATTGATGAGTGTGCATGTTAGGTTTGTTGGATTTTCCTTGATGAATATTTAGGATATTTGTTTATTTGGTAAATGGTCTTCATCTGAGTAGGTGAAAAATATATTTGGAATATACAACTTGTTGTGTTTTATTATTGAGAGATCATTGAATTCAAAGAAACATTTGTCAAATAGTCTTTGTAAATGTTGACTTTAGAAGGTTTTAGGAATTTAATTTAATGTTTTGGATTTTATAAAATGATATGATTCTGGATTTGTGAACCTCAAGATTACCGAATTTCCTTTCTAAGGTATTGTCTGTGCTTTTAGTCTCGATTCTCAAGCAATTTGAGATTTTTTTGTTTGTTAAAACAAAATTTCGAGATTTGTTGAACTTCACTTGATGAATAGTTGAAATTTTTTGCTTCTCTCATAACTGGTTTTGAATTGAATAGGTGAAAAGATAATGGTGGAGATTTGAAAAGGACAAAGAGTTATACTGCAGACACAGCTCTGGCCAAATTTGTAGAGATAGCTAAACCAACCGGAACAGGCTTTTGTCATCTGTTTTCCGGTTTTCGATTTTGCTCAAACAGGTTTCTATGTCTTTTTCTACCCCTTCCTACTGATTATGGTTAACAGTTGATTCAGTGTAATGGCTATTGTGAATGTGGTGCAAGCGGCAATTTGACTTAAAAGGAATAGCTAAGAAGATTGAATTATAGGATTTAGTATAGGATTCATATTTAAGGATGGAAATACTAAGGTGCTTTTCTGTTTTGAATGAAAGGAAGGTTAGAAAAAAGGTAACTAACAGTCAATTATATTCAGACATAGTGTAATTTTATTTTTGTTTTGTTTTGTTTTGTGTGGTTCCTTTAACACTTGTGATTAACCTGCTTTAGTGTCTCTATGTTGGTTGTTTCTTTAGGTGGGGAAAGAAAAGTATTCTAAGGAGAATTTCGATACTCTACTTGCCAAACTACAACACTCGGTATCATTCACGACGTGTAATTCAGAGCCGACCACTTTTGATCTTACCGTAACCGATGGTTTTCAGAAAAATTCGAGGAACAATGTTAGGGTTATGAGTCTTGAGAGTCCTGTGAAAGCTGAAGGAGGAGAAGCTTATGAAGGTGGAGATGAGAATGAGAATGAAAATGAAAATGAAAATTCTCCCTCAATTAAGAAGGAACTCTCAAACATATATACTCAACTCGATGTACCTGTTGCAAGCAAAGAAAGTTATGATCCAACAGATAACGACCAAGCCACCAATGAGTTTGAAGATCAAAGTGATAGGTACAGCCGAAAGAGCGCTGATACAAACAATAGCGAACATGTGAGTGATCCTGGTATTGGGAAGACTGATTTCTTTGCTTCGCCAAAGCTCAAGAGATCGTGCTCTAACCTTGAAAGCAGGGATGTTCGTATGCAGATAAATGAATACTTGTCTCCTTTGCAGGCACAGTCTTTTGAAGACTTTCAAGATTTATCAATAAACCCAATGGTTAATCTCAAGAGGTCTAGGTCTATGACAAGTCACTGCAGTGCTGATAGAGTAATGCTGAAACGGCATTCTTCAAGTCAAGTACTCCCTTCGGGAAGTAAAAAACTGTGGTGGAAGCTGTTCCTGTGGAGCCATAGGAACATATATAGAACATTCCCTAGAAAATTGAAACTTGTTCCTGCTATTAATTCCTTAAGCAATCAATTAGGGTATTCTTCAGACACCCTCGAACCAAAACAAATAGAGGCACTGAGACACGTGCAATCGTCTGTATCAAATACTACGCACTCCCCTAATAAAAGCATCAACGATGATGATCAAAGGTGGAGCAGATTTCAAAACCAATGGTTTGCTTTTTCGACAGAGACATCTTCTTATGCAAGGGTGGATGCATGGGTCAAAGATCTTGAAATTCAGGAACCAGCGCCGGAGGATGATCCTCTTGATGAAATTGCCGGAAGCATTTCCTTCCCACCTTCTCCTGATGCCGGTAGATCAAAGATAATAAGCACTTCTCAATTGACTCATTCAAATTCCAATCTTCCGAAGGATATTTTGTTAGCCAATAGTATGGTCCAGTCTCTAAATCCAGCTTCATCGGTTGCTCACATATCCGGTGTTGGTATAAAAGCCATCCCTGTGATTTCACACTTTTCCAATCTCCGCTCAGTCAATCTGTCCAACAATTTCATAGGTATAACTTCACAAGTAGAATATAATTTAGCCTTAGTACAGCATAAATTAACAACTAATCTAACTCAATTTATTGACTCACTTTCTTTATTATTGTTCTGCAGTTACAATCTCACCAGGATGTCTACCAAAGAGTGTTCAAACACTTAATTTGTCAAGAAACAAGATTAGCACCATTGAGGGCCTCAAAGAATTGACTCGGCTGAGAGTACTTGACCTAAGTTACAACTGCATCTCAAGAGTTGGACAAGGTCAGTGTCTATATTAACATATTCTCAAAGGACGTGGTATATCCTTTGTTTGAATCCTGATAGAAACAATCTTTGGCCTGACTTTACTTACCCCTTGGCTGATCTCCGTAGTATCAGAGTCCCCTTCTCCTATAAACCGGAGGGTTAAGACCAAAAAAAAAAAAAGAAATTTGCATATGAAATTTGTTTGTCTTTATTTTTTTTATGAGCATTACAATTATTCACTATGTGATTTGTCAGGTTTATCAAGTTGTACAATTGTCAAAGAGCTATATCTTGCTGAGAACAAGATAAGTGATGTTGAGGGGCTTCATAGGTTGTTTAAGCTAACAGTTCTGGACTTGAGCTTCAACAAAATCACGACAACAAAAGCATTAGGCCAGCTAGTGGCTAACTACAACTCACTCCAGGCACTTAATCTACTCGGAAATGCTATTCAGAGAAACATCGGTGATGAACAACTAAACAAAGCAGTAACCGGTCTCCTTCCAAAGCTGGTGTACCTGAATAAACAACCCATCAAGGCTAAAAGGGCGATGCGGGAAATATTGACTGATAGCGTTGCAAAAGCTGCACTTGGGAACAGCAAGAAGCGGAGCTATGTAAAAAGATCGGTAAGCCAAGGAGGTTCAAGTTCCAGCAGAGGTCATAGAAGCAGTGCAAGTGTTGCACCGAATAGCAGGATCCGGAGAAGGAGGTGAAATTCAGGTTGACAGTTGCTTGTAAAAGAAAAACCTCATTTGAATACTGTTTATTTTGGTATTTTACAATGTTTCATTTGTTTATACAATAAGATGAAACTTTGCGTTTTGCGATGAATAGTGTCTCTTGGTTTGTTAAGTGTTGAACTGATGAGTTATTCATTGTCTCCAACTTTTGTGTGTGGAACTTGACATGATCATCTGGGTTTCATTAGTACTATCCAACATTTTTGTGAATAATGTTGTCGCTATATTAATTGTGATTTGAAATTTATCTGAATAAAGAGCTACCTTTTAAAAAAGGAAGCTTAGTAGAAGTTGATGTATATGAATTGGAGCACCAAATTGTCTTTTTCACCATGGGATCAATTTATAAGGAGGCACTATTTAGTTCAGCTAGTAAAATGATCAAATATGGTGAGAGGCTTGGCCCCTAGTTTGTTTTGTAGCAATGGAAGATCAAAAGCATGTATCACTTATTGGAACTTTAAGAATCTCAGGTTATGTATTTACTGCGATACCGTGTCCCAGCACAAGTCACTGCAAAAGCTACAACTGTAAGCTTTCATTTCGACGTACATTCATATGTGTTCGACCCTAAATCCAAATATGCTATAATTTTTTGTGAACCAAACACATTAAACTCAATTCAGTAATTGACAGAGGAATACAAAGAGGAACATAATAAAAGATTCGATCAGCAAATGAAACGACCGCTCTAGCTAACAACTTAATAAGTGAGCAGCCATAATCACTTACCTCCACCAAACAAACTTCACCTCAAAGTTACAATTCAAGTCTAAAATACTTCTAATACTAGAAACAAGAGTGTGAAACTCCGATGCACCTTTGGCTCTAGCTTGGATACTTTCAACCAGAATTTGAGTCAGATAAAAAAGTAACACTTGACAGTCCAATCTCTTGAACCCATCTAATAGCGTTTAAGAGCGCCATAGACTCGCCTTCATAAACTAGCAGCTCCGGACAATTCTATCCTGATAAAGCCTTCATAAAAGTTCCTTCCCAGTGGCAAATATAGCATCTTGATACCTTCTAATCGATAAAAACTAGCATCAACGAAGCACTGAAACTCTCTATTCGCTGCAGACCTGCCAACGGTATGACTGCTATCCACTGTCGTACCATTTGCTGCATAATTCTGCACAGCCTTCCACTCTACCAACAAGGACTAGACCATGTTTACAATTAACTTCATTTGATTACACAACCAATCGTTCTGGTTCAGCCATATCCCCCAGACCACTATCAAAACACAACTAACAACGTCTTCTGTATCGCGCGCGCAAACATCAATTAAAACTGTTCCCATTGAGCCAAACCTCTGAATTCTGGACTGCATAATAGAGAATAATCCCACAGCGGCGTGCCAACAATCAACACTAGCCGAGCATTGAAAAAAATACATGCCAATCAATCTACAGCTCACAACGAATAGGACAGGAACATGCCTCTTGACGGTAGGAAACCTCTACAGATACGCCAAATCAACATATCTTCTTATTTTTATGTAAAGCTATGAATTGACAGAAAGGAAAATCAAGTTGAGACGATTATTATTTTTATGTAAACCTACATGTGTCTTTCTATTAGAGCCATTCTTGTAAGAGGAGATGTTACTTGTTAGACACTAAATTTAGGTAACTCTTTCGACGAAAATCTGAATTGTTGTTCGTTATAAAATGAGGCAAAATGGAAGAAGATTACATTTTTTTTTGTGACAGGAAAATTATATCTTTTAACAGAATGCATTAAAATGAAGGAAATGGAAGATGCTTAGATCTTTTAACAGCACAAAGGATTACATTAGGTTTTAAAAAGAAATATAGATTCGATCATTAGGTGATGTAGAATACTCATCAAACAGCACAAAGGATAGAATATGAAAAAATGATCAAAAAGGTATCCGACCTACCGGATTCGAACCAGTGACCTAAGGATATCTATTAGGCTATTAACCCACTACAGTCCTCCGCTCTACCAACTGAGCTAAGGTCGGTTGTGTTCACATAATGAAATCAAATAAATATATACCAAGTTAAACATCCAAATGAAACAAATGAAATCTTCTATTATGAAATTGAACCATTTAGTTATCACATTTTAGTTTCAATATTAATTTTGTATTTTCAATTTTAAAAATAATTAAGTTCTTAAAAGCAAATTTGTAAAAATGTTAGATTAAAAATGTGATATATGTACTCTCATCGTAAAATGTTTAAAGACCGTTATTAAATCACAATCAATTACTATATGTTTAATTTTTGAAGATGCAGGAATAGATGTTATATACACCACTAATGTAAAATGTTTAGACCGATGGTGTTTATAACTTCGATTCTAATTTAAGACAAAACTAGAATCTATGACAAAAATATATAGATAATTGATATAGACTTTGAAGTGGATTCAAAGACGGTTGTAAATAGTATTTATGATGGTAAAGATTACGTCTTTAAAATGGAAACTATTCTTGACAATTGTAATATTTTAGGCTAAAATTTACATTAAAATTTAAAATGAGCCAATTTATTTTTGAAAGAAAAAAATGACAATAATCATTAAAAATTCTTATATAAGTGAATGAGTTAGGATTCAAACTTGATCACGATATTTAGCCAAATAATTTCAACTATTTGCTGCATGAGCTAGAACTCATAGACAGTTAATATAAATTCTATTAAAAGTTGAATAATTCAACTGATTTTGATTAAATTTTGAGAGTTGAGATCGTGTAATTTAATTCCAAATAAAAATGAGTAAAATATTAATCTAATACTAACATTACTCGTTAAAACAAATATACTACTCCTTCTGTTTCAAAATGAGTATCGTGTTAGCCAAAAAAATTGTTTTAAATTGAATGTCACTTTCAATTTCCAATGTAATATTAACTTTTTCTTTTCAATTGTACCCTTCAATTAATACTATATACACTATTTCCAAAATATTATTTTTTTTTAATGAAAAACAAATCAATAATTAATTAGGATAATTTGATAAAATAACATCTTTCTTTTTTTTAATTAATGCATTTTCTTAAATACTCCTTCCGTCTCACAATTATTGTTTTTTTAGCATTTTTTATTTTTCTCAAAATAATTGTCACTTTACAATATCAATGCAACATTTATTATTTTTTCACTATTATATTCTTATTTATTGAATTTAATTCAAATTAACTACTCCACTAACTACAATTAATAAGGGTGTTTTAGTAAATGTAAAAATCTTATCATTGAAATCAACATAATTAATCATTTCCTTAATAATCGTGCACAAACCTTAAACGACTAATATTATGAGACGGAGGAGTATTGTTATTTTCAAAGTGAGGAAGTATATTCTATTTTAAACAACTAATCTCTGTCATCATCTGAAAAACAGGAACACCAAACTCTCGAAATTTCTTGAAATCTCATTCTTTATTCCACCACTTTCACATCCATGCAAGTCACTTTGATTAAACACTCCGCAGAACCCTCTAAACCCTTCTTGCTTTTCTCCAAAAATGTTTTTCTTCAACTTTCCTGAACCATCACGAATATCATTACCTATAATGACCAAATTATCCCCATCACTCTCTATATAATACTCTCACACACCTACCATTTCCTCATCAAAATCAACAAACACAACCAACATAATTACAAACAACACTTCACTCTTGCTATATTTTTTTTTGAACAATAATGTCTATCATTCCAAGTGTGTTCGGTACAGGACGAAGAAGCAACATCTTCGACCCATTCTCTCTAGACTTATGGGATCCATTCCAAAACTTCCCTACCAACAACGAAACGTCATCATTCGCTAACGCACGCATTGACTGGAAGGAAACACCGGAAGCACACATCTTCAAAGCCGATCTTCCCGGTGTGAAGAAGGAGGAAGTGAAGGTTGAGATCGAAGACGATCGTGTTTTGAAGATAAGTGGTGAGAGGAAAATTGAGAAGGAAGACAAGAATGATACCTGGCATCGCGTTGAGCGAAGCCAGGGAAGCTTTCTCCGACGATTTAGGTTGCCGGAGAATGCTAAGGTGGATGAAGTGAAAGCTGGGATGGAGAATGGAGTGCTTACTGTTAGTGTTCCTAAGGTGGAGGTTAAGAAGCCTGATGTGAAGCATGTTCAGATTACAGGCTAAATCGTCAAAACTGTAGCCTCTGTCTATGAACCAATGGGACGCATAAGGTGGGTTCTTCCTTCCTAGTGGGATTTTTTCCGAAGCATAGTATATTTTATATAATAAGGTTGGAGATGAACAGTCACCCTTTAATGTGATGTATTGAATGAAATAAATGTGTGTGTATAGTTGGGTTGATTGAGACAGGTATATATATTATGTATGGTGAGTGGTTTGTGAGTGTTGGTCTTATGTTCTGTTTAATATTCATGTTGATTAAAGGATAGTCTGTATGCAAAAAGCTTTTGAATATAATCAAAGTTTCATTTGATTGAACTATCAATGCTATCAATGATCAGTTGATTTTATTTTTTCTAAATTGAAACAGTTATTAATTAGATTTATTAGTTAGATTTTAGGGAAAATAGACTCACCTCCCCTGAACTATGTATATATGTCACTTACACCCCCTCTATTTTCTCAATTGACATTAGTCTCCCCTGCCGTTAAGAGTTTCACACCTTCCGTTAAAAAGAAATAGAAACTTCAGCCCGTCCTCCTTCTTTGTCACTTATATTATGATTGAATCATATGCAACCTCACTACCTTTCACTGTGCCGCAACACTCCATCCCTCACTCGAGAAGTATCATCACCCTCCTCCTCCTTGACCTCCTTCAAATTGAGGGCCTCAATCTGTCAAGCCGTTTAGTGTATCTCATTAATGGGAGATGGAAGAAGGAAGGTAAGATGAAGATTGAAGAGGGTGCAGGAAGTTTAGGTTTGTTTGTGTATTTGTTTCAAGCCTCCATCACTGCCGTGTATTTGCTAAACTTTAATTACTTATTCACTTTAATTATTAATCTGTCACAATCATTAATTTTTTTTTCTTCTGAAACACTTTGATTTGAAACCTCTGTTTCACCATGGAAATAAAACTCGTACATTATTAGATGTCTTTTCCTTCTCAATTGTCTCTTTTGTTCTTTCTTTTCATTTACTATTGGGTATTTGTTTCTCCAATATACTCCGGCTTTTTTATGGGGCTTATTCTTCAATTGAAACAAAGAAAAAGAAAAGGATTTGAAAAGCTTTCAACAATAGCAAGAATATCAATGGTTTCGTGGACGAAGACTCTATCAATCATCATCATTAATTTTAACTCAGAAAAGGAATGGTTTATTTAAACGGAACAATAACAGAGTTAATTGACTAGGGAGGTGTCCGTATATTTTAAAAAACCTTAGGGGAGGTTAATGTTTATTTTTAAAATAGAAGGGATATTTGTGTCATTTAAAGAAACCTCAAGGGAGGTTAATATAATTTCTCCTAGATTTTATTATCTATTGGTTGATCTCTAAATTACCATGAATCTTTTTCTTTGAGAGCAGATAATTACAAACAAACAAAAAAACTTACATTTTCACCTTAACATTTGTCTATAGGTAACTGAATGAAAGTATATTGGTCTGAAGTGAGTAGTAGTTTACTATATAGTAGTGCAACCAAAGGATTCAAATCTTCTAACCCCTAAAGTGAAATAAACATCATGCATTTGTCTATGTCTACTCTTATTTTATTACCATTTTTCTTTTGTCTCATAATCAGGATCGTGTTTGTGGCGCGGTTTGGTTCGGTTTTGAGGCTAATGTCATTCGAATCGTAAGATAAAAAAGTATGGGGTTTAGTTTGGTTCGGTTGACTTTTAAAATAAAATCAAAACCAAACCAATGCGGTTTGGATTAAATCGGTTGGTGCAGTTTTTTCAGACAATATTTTTTTTGTTTTCAACATTAAAATCAAATTAAAAAGGTAAAACACAACATATTTCCCGCGAGTTTGTTGTGCTTCTTGTACACTCTCGTCGTGAATAAAATTTGCTTACTCTAAAAAAAAAAAAAAATTCAACAATAATTTAAATTTCACCGAACATTACAATTTTATTTTTATCCAACAATGTCCTCAACTACATAGACTAAATTAAACATGGACAAAAAGTAATTCAATTTCGTAAGAAATACAAAAGTCTAAATTTTTTATCATTCCCCAAAAGTTTAACATAAATAAATTTTTGAAAGAAAATTAACAAGATAAAAAATATGTCATTTTATTAAAGTTTTCAGAGTTTCTATGAGTATTGGTTTAGATGATATATATTTCATTAGTGTTTTTCTTATATTGCGGTTTGGTTTGGTTTAGTTCGGTTGGTAAAATCAAAACCGCAAACCGAACCAAACCATGCAGTTGAGTAAAAAATGATCCGAATATATCCAAACCAAATGTGGTTTTTTGCGGTTTTAATTTGAATTGGTTTGATTTGCAGCTTTTCTATTGAATTAGTTTGGCTTTGAACACCACTATTTATAATGATTCAAATTGGTCCCTGAACATTTTGACGCAAGCCATTTTGGTCGTAAAAAAATAAATAATAATAGCCAACGTAGTCTCCAACAACTTCATAAAGAGGATACATGAGTTTAGGATCAAACTTGATCCAAGTTTCTTTTTTTAAATAAGCAAAATTTGATCCAAATTTTACTGGTTGGGTGTCAAGTTACGGTCATGATAATGTACAACATTGCATGCATATAAAAAAAATTGGGCTAGTCCATTCTAAAAAGAAGGGTTAGTACATAAATTTTAGCTTAACTGAAAGAAAGAAAAAATAAATTAAATTGTTTGGCCACTCCGACGTCCACTTGTGTTTAAATTATCTGTGAATTTGTCTATCTAACAAGAATTTGGGTTAAACAAGTTCCTCCAGTTTGTTTGATAAAATTTCTAGGTTTAATGAAGATATCCCAATTAGTTTGGGGCTAAATCTGTCTTTGCTAATCTATTTTTGCTTTCTTTCTTCCTCCTTATTCCATAAATTAAGTTGCTATAGCTGTTGCTTTTAACAATAAACCTGGGAACTTCGTAGGGGACCACTGTCTTAGGAGAACTTCGTCTGTTTCTATTGCTCCAAACCAATATGTATGTAAGTACGTGTAAAATATTAAAGCTTCTCACTTCTCAGCCAATCACTTTTAGCCCCAGACAGTGTTTTAACTTTTAGCCAAATATTCTAAAACCTAAGTTGTTTGATGACAATAACAGTATGATATACGTTGGAACATTGGTGTGAATCCGAATACCAAAAATATCTAATAAGCTGCTTTGGATCTAATAAGTTTCTCTAATTGTGAAGATTATGGTTTGTGGAATTTAAAAAAATGTAAGAGACTACTAAGAAATTTTAAAAAAAATCCAAGAGACTAAATTGATCCTTTTTATAATCACTGTCTTGCTGATCAACTTTGGACACCAGATTTTGATCCTTTGGCGATCAGCATCGACCGCACGCGTGTGTGGATCAGAATCCCTGGCCTAAAACTCCTCAAAAAATGAATAGCGTGATTTCGATTTCATATTATAAGTTGTGATAAAGCTTTCTAGTACAGCTTTGACGAGTTTATAGGGAGACATCAAATTCAAATAACCCATAAAATGATAAAATCAACAATTCTATGATATAGGGGGAAATTGACCACTAAGCATTTTATACACCACAACAATGAGCAACAACTTATTCTATCATATTATTCCCAATAATAAATAATTGTGTTTATGAAACTCTAATTAAACATCAAAATAAAAAATAAATCTACCAATATTCTTTGTCAGCTGCTCTGCTGCTTGTGTAGTAATTACATGACCCTATGCACGCCTTACGGCTGCACAGGAGAAGTGGTGGTATCATCCTCTATTGTTTTTTCTTCTTCCCTTTTTGATCCTCACTTTGTATGGCAGAACTTTATGGAAATTGGAAATGAATATATGTATATTATGGTATAGTTTCTTTAGGACTTTTCAATGAATTAGATTGCATGTTTCTTAAAGAAAGGTTTCTGGCATATCAGGAGTTTCTCCTCACTGTTACTTTCAATTTCTATCACTCTTGCTTCCCATTTCAGCTGTGCTGCTAAGACTCTAGCTGATTCTATTAAAGGAATTGTGTCGCGAATTATCATCCAACCCTGCACAAATGACAAACAACAGCATATCAGAAGTCCTTACAAATGATAAAATCAAGAGTAAATGTCCAACTTAGTCCCTCACTTTGCCAGCAGATGTCAATTTGGTCCCCCACTTAGATAAAAATGTTAATTTAGACCCTCACTTTTCAGAAAGTTTGTCAAATAAATCTCATGGTCCTAAATTTGTTAAGTGTAAGGACCAAATAGACACTGAATATCTAATTTCAGGGACCAACTTGATACTCCGTGAGTAACTCCAGGGACCAATCTGACATGACAAACTTTCTGATAACCTAACAGAGGGACTAACTTGATGAACTTTTTTGCTAAGTGAGGGACTAACATGATATTTTATAAAAGTTTGGTAAAAGTAAGGGACCAAGTTGGGCAATTCATAGAGTGAATCACCAATTCTAAGAGACTAACATCAAGTTTTATAGGGGTCGCACAATTCGTGTGACCTAAAATAAAAAACTTCAGAAGTGATTTTTGAAATTGAAAATTCTCTAGATCAAATTCGTCTCTTATACACAATTTCAGGTAGTAAATTAATTGACCCAAAAAATCTGATGTGATAGTGAAGTGAATTTTTTATTTTAGAAATAATTTAATAATTGCATTAATTTCAAGTATCAAATTGTCTGATGCCTACAATTTGAAGTACAAAATTGATATTTCACTCTAAAACCAAATGAGACCAAACATTTTGAGATGTTTCAATTTTGGTTTTATCCAAGAAATAGGACTGGCATCACCATACAGACCACATTTAGAGCAGTCAGTACACAGTAGGGCTGCCTTATATCAATACATCTTTGCATACCCTCAATTATTTAAAGTAACTTTTCTCAGGAAACAAGTGAATGTATAAATAAATGGAAGGAAATGAATGGAGATAGAGTATATAGTTCACTTTATCAAATTTACATACCTCTGGGCGAAGTAACCTGTCAATTTCAATGAACAGATCAAGCATGGTGCACCTAAGTGGCTGGGAAAATTCAAGGGATAGAATCCCTGCTGCATGCACCAAGTCATAGGTTCTTGGGTATGTCGGAAAGGCCTCGCACCTAGAGGCCACACAAAAATGATTATAATAGTTAGAAAGCTTTAATCTTGTCTAGCAATTAGAAACAATTCTTCAAGTTTAAATATTTTGCAAGCTTAAATCACCAAGTTTAAATATTTTGCAAGCTTCATTATTAATTTCTTACAACTTTATCAACATATTTGTTAGCAAATGTCAGATATTTGAATTCTGGTACGTCTAGTGAAACAAAAAAAAATTGATAATATCACAAAATCTTAGTTTTACACATGGCAACTAAAATAGTTAGACCATAATCAAGAAATCGACATTAAGATTTTACCTCAAATAGTTAGACCAAAATCTAAGCTATAAAGGAAACCATGACTATGTAGTAGGGACCAAGATTTAAAAGATTGTTGAAAGAAAGTAAATTTAGCATATGCCAGGGAATCCATATAGGACAAGAGGAAGGAGATTAAAGTACCAATCATGCAAAACGCCGACAAAACCTCGGTCCTGGATCAAGGGAAGATAGTTAGGTCCAGTTCTTGGGACCACGTTCATTACCCACACAGACTTTCTAGCTTGCAACAAAGCAGAATTAAAGCCACCAAAGTTAGCATTCATGTCTAACACATTTCTGAACATGTTGTAAGGCGGAGAAGGGTCCTCGTCACCGGGCCTCTTCGGATGATCAGAAAATATTACAGGCGACAGGAGTGACCAATAATTTTGCACTGCTGCTTTCCAGCTGTCAGAGTCCTCACCAAGTTCATCAGGCAGCAATCCTAATAGCAATAAGAAAAATTTATTCACTAAGAAAGTACAATTACAGTACAGTTACTTCCATAAAGAACAGAAGTTATATAACAATTACCATGTATGGCTAACTCATTCTTGTTCAAATTTGCCCGAGAAGGCCATTTTTCCCTTTTTTCAATTGAAAGCCAGCGGCGGGTCTGTGTTCCTCCTATGCAGTTTTGAAGTTCGCGATAATATGGAGACTCCACATCGAGACCTCTACCACACAGAGGCCGAGAACCTTTCTTTCTGGTAATAAAAACAGGTAATATCAAGAATTAGGCTTACACAAAAGTGAAATAATTTATCATAAGTACATCATGTAAAGCAGGATTACCTTGATGTATAACAATTCTTTTTGCTTGCTTTCTTAAATACAACAGTTTCATCTTGCTGTGATAACATGTCCCAGCACAGATTTTCGGTAAAGTCGTGCACAATCTTCCACCTTTTCTGATTCTCCTTGTTACGAGCATTTGTAAGCGGTGATGTCCAGACAAAGTATCCGCCCGGTCTTAAAAGTCTATCAGCTTCAATCAAGAGATTGCCATCTATTCCACATAATATGGTTCTCAATTAGAACACAAGATTTAACACAGAGCAAAGTTATGGTTCAGAAGCCAGATAAAAATTTTAAGATCCTAAACTCAAATACCTTTCTGGTCCCAATCAATGCCACATCTTGCACAATGTAACATATCAAAGGACAGGGATGGATATGGCAACTGTTTTGAAGTGAAAGAAGCAATCATAGCAGGAAGACCTCGCTCAAGAGTAAGCTGAACTTGGCTACCAGAAGGCTCATAGTTTGCAATGCACAAAGTCAAAATTTGACTGTCAAAGAGGTGTGCTCCAAAGCTACCATAGCCACAACCAATATCTAGTACAGTTCGAATCTGCAAGATGCAAACGTTTATCAATCAAACAACACTTAAGGTAAGGAATATCATAGTCAAACTTAATTCAACTCGGTTTCAAATTCACTAAAATCTATCAGAAGTCAAAACACAATTCCAGAACAAAGTACAAGCTAAAAGCATTACGATACTCATATGATAATGTATATAGTTAATATCCACAGGGTCCGCCAACCACTATATGAACCAACACATGACGGTTTTTGATGTAGCCGAAACCGCAAGCAACAGCGATTGAGATCGCATCAGCCGCGTTTGACTGAGATTCTCCAAACTGTAACTGCAACTACTATTCAAGTCAACAGAAAATCCCCCCCTATATACGTTGAACCCAACATCTAGTATGTACCAAATACGTGACGTATGAATGCGTTGGATAAAGACCACCGGAAAAAAATTAAAGCAACAAAAACTCAATTTACCAATTCCAATAAAGATCACATATATGTACTTACACCAGCTTGTATGAAGGAAGATTCATTTCTAAGTCCAATCATTTCAGCAATCTGATGCGAGTAGTCTTCAACTCCATCAAACATATGAGAGGCTGAACGAAAGGAAATTTGTTCTTCATCCAACATCATCATCCTGCAATTGAAAGGAAAAAAAAGTTATAACTTCACTAGCAAAAAGTGTGATAGATATGGATATCCGCAACCGTAATTGCAGGTATTGGCAACAGTATTGAAACAGCAATTTCGCCTGCATCAGCCAAATATTCCAGCAATATACAGGTCCTCCGCGTAACGCAATTACGAAGTTACTTGACAGTGAAAAGACACATGTTAGTTACCTCTTGGTCAAGCTTCCAGAAGAAAGAACCTCTTGTGCAGTGATTTTCACATTCGCAACCCAAATAACATCTTTTCCAGTAGGCCATCTAAGAGGAACTTTGTAATTAACTGGTGGCAGAACCAAACAATTTTGACTCTGCTCATATTCACATTTCCTTTCAAACTCATTTCCATCAGAAACATTAAAGCAAGGAACAAAATTTTCCAACTCAGGAGAACAAGATTCCAATTCTTTCCACCTTGAAGCACCCCTAGAAATCTCACCAATATCCAACAAATCTGAAACAAGTTTCTCTTGAAGTCTCCTATAACCATGATAAACACGACCTCTTGACGAAGATGACAAATTCAAAGTCCACAAAAAAGATCCAACAAGAGCAAAAACAACTATAAAAACTAAACTAAATTTCACCAAAAACATCATCAACTTAAAACGGCTTCTCGGTGAGCCAACACTGATCGGATCAGATGCAAAACCATTCTCTTTATCTGAAAACAACAACTTCAAAGGAGACCTCAATGCTAAAGGGGTGTGATCTGAAGAACCCCTTCTATCAAAATCATCTTTTTCTGATTTATCTTTGGATTGTGAGTCCCATGTATCATCATTGATGTTTTCCGGTACACGAGTACCGGAAACACCTCGATGTAGAGGCCTAGACATACTCTTTCCACACAGAAAAATTCAATCTTTCAGTCTTCAAACTTCAAACAAACAATTAATGTTGTTGACACTGAAAATGATGACTAAAAACCAATACAAGAGTGTTGTTTACTTCAACATAGTTATGAGTTTTTTGAGAAAAACCCTTTTTGAGAATCCAGCTCCAGTTGAAGAATCACAAGTCTACAATACCAAAATGAAAAGAAAAAAAAATGAAAGTTAAATAAGAGAGAGAAACTAAGAAGTAAAAAACAAAACTTTTTCTTCTGAAAAGGGAATCAAAAACAGAGGAATAAAGACAAGAAATAGCAGTAATTAATTCACCGCATCTGATATAAATCACGGACCCAGTAATGAAATGGATATATACCAGTCACCATTATAACCAAAAACCAAAAAAATTGAAAACTTTTAACTATATGGGTTGGTGAGTAGCATTAACAAACTATAGAATAGTGAATTTTCACTTACAAGTCAAAAAAATCACTGTTGAATTCAATGGTTACTAAAAAAACAACAGCAAAGAGATCAAAGAAAAAAAGTAGCAATAGTATAGTACCTAGTAGTTTTGTTTGATGGTTTTTTGAAGATGATGATGTTAACTTGCAAAGCAAAACACAAGAGGTTAATGTTAATGGTTTTGTTGTGTAGTGTTGTGTATTTTTCTCTCAGAGTCAATTCGTCGAATGATTAATGTTCATTGGAAATGAGAGAGAAAAAAATGAGGGAGAGAGAAAGAAAGAGACAAAGAATGAGTTTGCTACAAGTAATAAGAGAAGGAAGCAAGATGCAAGCAGATTTTGTACTGATCCGATCGTGAGCACAGACACTGTCTGCTCGCTTCGGTTTCAGTACATTATTATATACTCCTAGTACTAAACTTTCTTAAATATTGTTTCTCTAACTTTTAAGAATTTTAAGATTTTTTTTTTTTGGTACAATGAATTTTAAGATTTTATCTGATGGTAAAAAGACAAAGTTATGTTCTTGTCAAGAACATGAACTATGTCGGTGATGTGTCGAGATCAAGGTTTTATGTGCTTAGGTTTAGAATGAACTATGTCAGTGATGTGTCGGGATCGAGATTTTAGGTGCTTAGATTTAGAATAAGTGTCAGCGAATTTTTAGGGTTTGTGTATGTTGCAAGAGTGTTATATCCTCATTGTGGTTAGATCACGAGCCTCGGACTCGGATGGTTGTTGTAGTCAACCCAAGTCCACGTTGTTATCGTTTTTATCTTATATTTTACTATATAAAATTAAAGATGGTTGTTCTTTAAAACTTATGTGTTGTTCAAATCAAATGAACATCTTCATCGAAAGTTATATTTCAATAGAAAAAAAAGAGTAACAAAATTTCCATCAGAATATATCTTTCGATAAATTTGAAGGCTACAACATGGAGGTCTATAGATGAAATATCAAAATTACACATGACCTTTTATGGGTGCAAGCCCGTGCTCGGGTCATGGGGCTAAGTCCTCGTATATGGGCTTACTTGCCTTGGTGATCAGAGGTTGAGTATTTGTTCAAAGTATATAACGATCCAAGTTCAAATCGCAATAATTTTATCGAAAGGAGATAAATATAAGTCATTTATAAATTTTATTTGACTAGTTCTCATTCCTACCTTAAAACAATTATATCAAAATGAAAAGATTATTTCCCTAAAATCTTTTTCCTAAAAAAAATTTCTCTAAAATTTTTTCTCAACTTTTATTTATACAATTTTGCCTAACAAAGAAAAGTACTCACTAAATAGATGTAAAATTTCCTAGAGTTTTTATTTATCTTATTTTCCCTAATAAGAAAAACCTAAAATTGAATTCATTTGTTTACTTCAATACGTTTATTATCTCTAATTTGTAACTCAAGAGCACTTAGATAAGATGATTGGGGATATCTTTTGGCTTAACCATATATTTTAGGCCTGAATACAACTCAAAAAATGCAACAATGTTAAAAATTTTAAAGAAGAGTTCTATCACCCGTTAATCTATGTAGTTTTGTGTAAAAGATAACTATTCATAAAAAATAAACTCATATTTGTAGATATTCACAATTTTGAGTCTCATATTTTTAAATAAAAAATTATTTCTCAATTGTAATCCCGTTTTTCTTTTTAAGAGGGATTCCCATGTTTTTTATTGAGTGATTTTTCAACTCATTTTTAAATTGGCGGTGAAATTTGTAACTATATTTTTGGATTATTTTGTTGAGCAAACTATAATTCTGCATGTGGTAATAGGAGAATCAAAGTCGGTCTCCGTAAAACTCAGGACAATGCATAATACATGTAAGGTCCGGGGTTCGAACCCTAAACACTAAAAAAAAATCAAAGTCGTATATCAACAAAAATAGGCGACTCTAAGGGCAAATAAGCCAAGTTTTTACCTGCTTTTATTTTTGTTTCTATGTTAATGTTTTTTTGGATAATTTTTTCTTCTTTCTATGTTAATGTTTTAAATATTAAAACTTGAGCACATATCGCTCATTATATATTTAGAGTTTTTTTCTTGTCTAAGTCTCCTACGTAGACATTATTCATTTTATAATTTTTGTTAATGTTAGTCTTTAATAAACATCCAATCTTTTTGACTTGCACAATAACAAAAATTAGTAAACGAAGTTCGACAATAATTTTATATTATATTTCACCAAATATTTACTACCGTTTCTTTTTAAGTGTCTTTTTAGAGTGAATTTTTTGTTCCTATTTAACTGTCTTTTTGGTATTTTAAGGATATGATTTGTCAATTATTTTTCTCTTTTTCAATAAAACTAATTAAAGCTATCTATTTTTGGAAAACTAAAGTTTCTTTTTTTAAAGAAAGTTTGTTTGTTTTTTATAAACAAAGTTTGTTTTTTTTATACAAAGTTTGTTTCTTGTTATCTTTAAATTTAAACAAAATTTTGTTCCAAGCAATGGTTTCAAAAAGAGTTATAATTCTATAAATAAGATGAGTAGCAATTGTTCACAATTTCGAGTGTGACTCTAGCATTGGTTGAAGCCATAGTTGAAGTCTCAACTTTGATTAAAGGAGGTGGAAGAAAGTTAATTTTTTCTTAACTTTTGATTAATGTGAAGTTGGAATAATTTTTATATTGACTTAAAATAATTAAATGATGTGCACACTATTTAGAAAATTGACAATTATTTGTTAAGAGAGAGAGTACGCAAAAGAAAAAAGAAATTTGTTTGAGAAAAGATAATAACTGACAATCGTTTGTTACGAGAGAAAGATAACATATTAAATTTATAAGTGTGTTCAAAAAATAATAATTTATTAGTGGATTAAAATGAGGGTATAATAAGAAGATATTGCGCAAAAATACATATCACTATTTTTGTGTTAATTTTCTACAAAGACACTTAAAAAGGAACGGAGGGAGTAGTAGTCATCTAGAGCTATCTTCTTTGCTACACACACAAACGCACCATGTAATTCTTTAGCTATCTTCAAATGTTAATGTGATACAATGTTTCTAAATATCACACTATGCCGTATCAACAGCCTAATGCTAACCCTATCACCCATTATTTTTGTCAATGTCAGTTTTATAATTTTTTAAATATAAATAGTTCATTCCGTAAGATCACACTATACACTATGCCCTATCAAGTTGCATTCAATTTCACAAGTCTTATATTTGACAAAATTGAAACCGTATATAGAAACAAGATGGATAGTGTAAGTTTAAAATAGCCCCCATATCACACATACATAACTTATGCCTAGGTTAAAATAAAGGAAAACTAGGAAAAAAGAAAAGAACAAAACAAAGAAAACAAAAATATAAATGTGAGGTCATTCAAAATATGATGTGATCTTTGTATAAAGTAGTTGAAGCTCCGGCAACAAAAATTTCATTCCATCTTTCTCCTTCATTCAAAAACTAGTAGCTATATCAAATTCATTCAAATCAACACCCATAATAATCTCACACATAATGCTCCATAGAGAAGATGACCATAAAGATTATAAAAAGCAACCGAGAACAATTCAAGGGAAAGCAAAACACATGGTCCTCAATTTAAAGCAAACAACCATCCCATAATTAGGGTAGGGATATTGCACACATATAAACAATAGTAACAACCACCACCACTAGTCATACTATTAGCTCCAAAGCAGATAAAATGTAAATGTTCATTTTCTGTGAGCCATTTTTCACCAATAAGTCTATTTTTTTTTCTTTTCTGTTTGTTTAAAATAGGACTTAAATACATGTTTTAACCCTTTATTTTTGGGTGATACACATATTTAGTCCTCAATTTTCTAAATCTGAAAATATAGTTCCCCTATTTTTGAAAATTTTCCACCATTAGATTTTGAACTTATTTTTATAGACGTGTCATGTTGAATATTAAACTAACAAGTAAGGGATGATCCTTTAAAAAAATAAGGGATGATATAACAATGCATATTTTTAGAAAATCTAAAATAGTCCCCCGATTTAAAAAAAAAAAAGAATTTTTTTCAACAGCTAAATTTGAACTTATTTTTATTGACATGTCACATTGAATAATAAGCAAACAATGCACATTTATGAAATGCACTCGATGATTTGACAATGCATTTTTTTTTTTGGCTTTCTTTTTTACTAGTTAAAAGTTATTTAAGGCATAGATCGGAGTACCAAGATATCACATGATAAGCACATGCAAACTATGTTGACATTTCAAGGCAACTCATCTATCATTTACAACACCCAAAATATATTGAAATAAAATAAAGAAAAATAATTAGCTTGGATACTAAACATGGGGTTTGAGTCGGGCTTGCTAACTGCACAACTTAATCTATAAGTTAAAAGTAGATTAAAAATGTCCTCGTGAGTTTAGCTCAGTTGGTAGGGACAATATATAATATATGCAAGGTAAAAAAGGAAAGACAAAATATTGAGATAGACCTGACAAAGTAAAAAAGGACATTTTTTCTACATTTTTTTTCATATAAGTTTTATTTATTAAAACAATATTTTTATGACATGAAAAATAAAATAAGATGATTTAATCTACACATGTATTTCAAAAATTCAATGGTGGATTTTTTTTTGAAACACTATATTTTAGGATTTGAAAATGGGGATACTAAAAGTGTGAATCAGTATAAATAAAGAAACCATAAGTGCAATTAAGGCAAGATATTTTCTCCCCATTTCTCAATCACATTATAATATATATCTTATGAGAATTCACAATTTGTTGCATGAAAAAAATTCAGAACATGTTAGACATTGCCTCCCTCCAAAAGAATATTCTCCATCAATATTTTTTTTTTAAAAAAAAGATCTGCATTTCAAGTCTAACTTTTTGCATATGCAAAGTGATCTTGGTATTGAATGCCAACATAATCAATACCCCACGAGAGAAAATCAGTATTGTTTGTTTGAATCAGCCTAAGATATACTTCGTGAAACATATGGCCTCTAGTTGCATCATCTTAGTTGTTTCCAGAACAATGTTTTTTCTTTGATACGTGGTTGTCGAACAATTTGAGGAGACTGAATAGAAAGAGTATTTTGATTCTGGCTCGTTATTTTGTCACCTTGTACTTCAGATGAAGTTCAATCAATAAATAATAAAATCTTATTGAATCATGGTATTAAATATAAAGAAGTCAAACCTTGATCATACATGTTCCTCTTCAAGTATGTATCGTTACTTAAATTCACGAGAACTACTATTTTTGAGTACAAAATGTATATCACACGAAACACCAGAATACAGAAGTCTTATCATTATTAATAACATACTTCTTCTTTTTGTTGATGCAATAACACTCTTCTATTGTAATATTGTAATATGTAAACACTTGTACGATTGGAAAAAAAATAGTGTCTTTATAAAAAGCAAATAAATTCTGAATTTGATATTTAACACAATACAAGATAGTAGGTGTGAAATAGCCTAATAAAACAAAGTCGTGTTTCGTGGAATTGAATTTTGTAAAAAACAACATTATCCTAAATTCACATCCTGAAATAAGTAGAGACCATATTGCATTAGGTGGTATCGGTTGCACAAACGAAACACTTAGTGGCTCCATGGATAAAAAAGTGGATCATATACCATTTCAGGCGGTAGTTCGAAAGTGTAGCTAAATAAAGACCATGTATCGCATGAGGAGGTAGTTAATCAAGTTAATCTAACTAACTAAAGAATCACATGCGGTTACAATTTTATGTATGGTAAAATGTGTCTTTTGAAATTGATTGAGTCCAGTCGTATAGATTCTAGTATTTAAACTCGTGTGTTTATACGGATTTATTTATCGTCGATATACAAACATAACATTTGTGTAAAAAAAAAAAGTTTTTTTTTAAGAATAAACCTATGTTCCACAAACATGTCATTACTTAAGTAAAATCAAAGGAACATAAACTACTTTATCCACCCGTACGGTCTGATTATTACAATGTCACGATCATAGGTATTAACATATATTTGTATTTATGTTCTTAAATCATTTAATACAGGACATGTAATGTTATACAGTTTCTTAAAAAAAATACTGTTATACACTTATATGCGTAAAAATAAAATAATCAAAACACGTGTAACAATCCTTTCAAAAAAGTCCCTCAAAAAATAATTTCCTTCCAAAAAAAGACACATGTAACAAATTAACACAAATTTTCATGCATCACACCGTTTAAATCGTGACCACGTTATTGTTGTAATAATATCCAAATATCTTCATTGGTTTAATTTTTTACAGACAATCTCATACTCGCTATAATGATGGATATGTTAGTGATTGGTGAAGGATATGAGGAATACTTTAGGATAGTAAATAAAGAAAATAAATAAAGGACCAAATGCTTATCTTTATGAGCAGATACTGAAATCCTGTATTTTTTAGTGCATATATACACTTTTTTCCCCATGTTTGGATCAATGATATATTTGTTTCCCGTGTTTGGATCAATGAAATATTTTCTTATATATATGTTTTTGTGTGTAGGGCAGGACACTGGTCGGTTTTGGTCAGATTCAGATATTATGCACTCCTTTCACACTAAAGTCATGCCCTTAATGTGTGAAAGCTGTATTTTTTATGTTATGCTTTCAAACTGATACACCACAATATATGTGTGTTCTCTGCATCAACCTATACATAGCTTAACTATTTCAAAGGAAACTATGCCATACATTTAATGTATAGAAGACTTTGCAATTGCTTGTAACAATTATCTTTGACTGGACACACCCACACGTGGTGGGGCCAACAGTTTTGATGCACCAACTTTGTTGTTTTATGCGTTCATGAATTTAAGGATAAAATAAGAATGATGAGGGTGATGTTGTCAAGTATGGTGTACCTTTCTTTTAGGTTGTTGTTCGAAAGTGATGAACATAGATCTATGCCTTTTTTTTCCGGAATGAAATTGAAGATAAATTAAGGGTGATACTAATGAGAATGATGATGAAATTATAGAGTTTGATGAACTCAAGATTTTAGTTTCCCACATTCATGAGGTTGATGATAGTGATGATGATGAAGAAGATGATCTAAAGTATGATGATGATGACGACGACAACGACAACGATGATGAGGAGGGTGACCCTAGAACTAATGGATGAAGATGAAGCTATTTACATAAATAAGGATCATGGTGACAAAAAACAAAACGAAAAATAATTATTTGTCAAAATTATGTTGAAATCATTTCTTTTCTCTTGTGTGCGAGAGTAAATGAGAATATATTAATTTAGAAACTATCATTGATCGATACATTTGATGTAAGTATGCAATTCATGTTAAGTATTTGAAACTATCCTAAAGGGGATTCACCAATTTACACATTTACATATAATTTACATAAATGGATGGGGGCGAATCCAACCTAAAACTTAGTGTGTCTACACACGTTTGGATTTTGTGTGTGTGAAACTTTCATCATCTTCATCTTCTTATTGTTCAAGTTATTTCTACAGTTCCATAACACAAGATCTAACAATTTTAAGTTTGATTTATGTTTGTGATAGCTCCGCGATAATTATTTCCACCATAATAAAGCCCTTTATCTATTCACTTTGGATTGCGCATGAACACTCTATAAATATAATCTAAGTCTTTGATAAAAGGTAGCCTACACATTCACACCCACGTAGATATGTACATAAAAATGTCTCTCTAACACGATGTGTCTATTAAGAGCTCAAAGTTCATCCTCACATTAAACACTACCATATGTCCATAGTGACGAAAAATGTAGTGTGTATATATAGAAGTATTCACATGACTTCATTTGACCACTAATAGGGTATCCACCATATTTGTCTTCACTCAAGGCTTTAAATCCACTCTATCAACGTATCTTAGACAACTTTCTTGAGTAATTCCTTTTGCAAAACGATCTGTATATATATTTTTTTCTTTCTCACCATTCAAATACTTAAGTGCATAACATCATTTTCATTAAGATTCGAACAACATTGTCTCATATCCTTTTGCAAAAGGATCTGTAATTTTTTTTTATTTTTTTTCACTTTTCACACACTCTAACGAGATAACATCATTTACGATAAGTTTCTAACATCATTGTCTCATATCCTTTCGCAAAAGGATATGCACTTTGTTTTTCTCACTATTCACATAGCTTGTATATTTTGATCATAATGAATTTAAAAGGTTCAGATCTCTTCAACAAAAGTATATTAGCCAATTGAAGTCGTTCAATCATTATGCTTCTTGATTTGAAAATTTAAGAGTTAGGAATTCTGATTCCATTTTTGGACTTCACTATGCACTTTTACTTTGTATACATTGCTATAAAATATACAAGTACCTCCTAGTTGGATATACCTTATCTTTATTCGAGATCCAATCACATCATAAAATCATTCAAAGTTGAACAATCAACAAAATGTAATTTTCAATTCATTACACCCTTTAGATATTATAGAAAACATAATTGACCATCTGAATGATCATTGTTGAAATTATCAGTTTCTATACTCAATCTACTCATTATACCACATACAATGTCATCTCTAACAGAATTCATAAAATACACAACACAATCAATCACAGTAGAATTGAGAGAATTTCTTTTGAAATTCCACTTACCATCTATGAACTTGCTACTTAAGAAAAATTTACTCATTTCAAATTGTGTTTATCAGGAAATGTAGTAATGTTTGATTGCCAAAAATAGAAGTTTATTTTATCACAAAAAATGTCACAACTATATTATTAGAAAACATAATATTTTGAATAATATTAGTTACACATTTGTTCATAAAATATTTTGCTAGAAGATTTACCGCCTAATCCATGCTAGAGTTAATATAACAACTAACTCACAATTAATCCGTAGCTAAATCTATTTGTTAGAGACTAACTTCAAATTTTAATTAGCTAATCCCATACTTTATTGCAGTGGATTTTATGGATGGTAGTTTGAAAAGCAATTAAGAGCACAAAACTATTTTTTTTTACAACATCAATTTAATTTTGTTATTATTCTTTTTGAAAAATCTCCAACTTAAGGGAATGAAATAATAAAAGCACATTTCAAGAGAAAAAACAGCTAAAAAAATGAAGGAATAAGTTTAGGGAGAAAAAATAGAAATTAACCAAAGTGTAGGCAAAGAAAGTGGAGCATCAATGATTTTTATAATAGCAAGTCACAATTTAAGGAAATGTTGTTTGAATTAGAATAGGTCAATTCAATTAAAATTGAAAAAGAAAACATTCTCTTTGATTTTGTATTAACAAAGTAATAGATTGTTACAAACTCATACTTACTATAACATAGCATTTTGTTTTTGTTGAGGCTTGTCACTTTTCACGTTTCACCATCAAAATCTTCTTTCCTTCATTCACTTTCCTCTTCTCATGTATATCCACACAATTTTTTTACCCTAAATTTGTATTGACAAAATGTTATTTTAAAAATATATACAGGACATTTTAATATTTAAATAAAAAATTTTGTTATCCTATTTTTAGATTAATAATATTTTTTTTAATTAAAAAATTTAACACTTTAAAATTAGAGAATTGTGACTTGACCCATATAAAAATTGGAAATGAATTACAAATGTAATCTTTTCTGAAGCATTTTACTGAAAATTATTTTGTAAAGCTAATACATTAATCAAAATATCATAGAAAACACAATGTATACCACAACATGTATTATTGTTTTTTGTTTGGTAATAAAGTAGCAAAAACTACATGAAACTCTAACACATAACTTCCTAATCATAGGTTTGAATACAAGTGAATACGTCCAAACTATCAATATCGACATTGTTAATTGAGTTAAGATTTACATACATTTCATTTTATGTATTAAAAAAAAGTTTATATAGAAACATTTTTTTTCCTTTATAATCATGCTATACTTTTCTTTTCTTGAAAATATTCTTTGTTAAATAATTGTCCACCCTTAAATTTATCTCCTTTCATCGATTAATCTAATTAAATCTAATTAAATTATTTTCTTCTTTCCCTAAAAATAAAATGATATTGTTGTCTTCTTCAACAAAACTTCTATAATGATGATAAAAAGCACATAATTTTCTCTCTCAATATCATGTACTATATTTGGGGTTTTTTATTGTTGGACATTTTAAAATTCAAAACAGTAATTTATGTAACTTTTGGTTCTCTCATTGCAACTACATACATATATAGTTGCTTTTACAAATATCACTTAAACAAGAAAGCTTAACTATGATCATGAGGCATATAAATTTGTATGACATACATTTAAGTATTGGTTTTTATCAAACATTACTTTATTATATATCCAACAATTTCATTATAGATTATTTTTGTTTATTAATTGACATTATATTTTTTTAAAAGAAATTTTGACACAAAATCTATACATTACCATTAGAAATATATTTTTACTTTAATGGCATAAAATGATTTTATATATACATTCAATAAAACCACATTATATTGTAATTTTATTTTTGTAGTTTACAAAATAACTACGTAATAATGAAACATTGTAAACTTTTATGCGATTATTTTTTTAAAAAAATCAGATCTTTGATAGATAATAGATACAATACATGATTATTTTTTAGGGGACATAGTTTTCTTTCTTGAAAGGATATATAGTTAATCTAACAAGGGTTAAAATATACAATCACTTTGCATTTATGACATATATATAATATTTTTTACACATGACGTACATGACTTTAAAAGTTATTAATACATGAAGAATGAAGATAATATATTATTTTACTATCTTTCAATTTTTTTTATTAGATATATATTGGTGGTTGGTGTATGCCGGTGGTGGTGTTCTTGGTGATTAATATACATGACTCCAAATGTCATATTTAATACATGAGGATGAAAGATTATTAAAAAAAATGCATGAGGATGAAAGATAATCAATAATGTATGATTTATTTCATATTCAAAATTAATTTTTTAATTTAAACTTAATGATACGTGAATTGCGTTTTTATTAATATTCATAACAATTAAATTTCTAAATTTAAAGTAAAATTCTCAATTCTACTTTAGATTGAAATTAAATTATTGATATTTGAGTATCTAAATAGCTACATAATTATCCATATGTTGAACTATGAATGAATATATGTATAAATTTTGTTGCAACATACAAATTAAATTCTATTTGTGTTTTTTGCTTGGGTTACAATATTATACATACAAAGTTTTCATCGACGCTTTATGATGACAAATCTTTGTTGGAGAACAATCTTTTACCACTTTGATAAATCTATTGCTCGTAATTAAATTTGTAATATTACTAATATATGGGCTAAGGGACCAACATAGTGTAGCACAAGTGTATATATTTTGATCCCTTTACCATTTAGTTTTGTGTTCGATCATTGACCGATGTGTATAAAAAAGTATTTTTTAGGAGAAGTCAATCATTTAAATGGATCTCAATTACCGCAATTAGTTTTCAGGAAACCAAAGGTTAAAAAAGAAGAAATTAAGGGACTAGTTGGCAAATATGGACAAGATGTGGCTAGCTAGAGTTAAGAGTTATCATTTGTGTGTTGTTTATGTGAATGAGATAAGATGATGTAAAAACCCCCCCCAAAATGAGTGGAGAGTGTGCCACATGTTAAACAAAGAAGTGACATAAAGCAAGGAGTGATGAGTGGATCATCACAAACTAAGGAACCGGTCAAATGTTTCTAGTTTTTGTAACTAAACCTTACTATACTCGGTACAAAGACATGTTAGCCCCTTCCTAGGATATATGTTTTATGGTCAAACGTTTGGAAAAAACAGTTAGTTGGTTGGTTTTGTAAGAGGTTTAAGAATAACACACAGGTGTGGTGGTTTTTCACAAGGTTTTTCTTGTTTCTTCATTCAGACATTCATACACATAGCACTATTCACTAGGTTTGAAAATTCTTCATTGCTTTTCTTTTCTTCCACAACAATTCTTCTTCTTTTTTTCCACTTGGAAAAGGGTATCCTAAAAAGTGTTTTTTGTGTGTAAAATGTTTCTATTTTATTAGTATATTGTACATTTATTTGTTGTTGATCACTCCCTCCAATTAGTATATCAATTTGCATTGCACAATGTAAATCTCCTTCTAATTTTTTGTAGGATCATTCAAGTTCCTTTCCTAGTGCTTGATTAATTTTCCTACTTTTATTGTTTTCATTTTTTTTTTAAATAAAGAAAATGTTTGATCTCTGTGTGTTTTTGTGGTAAAAATTTTATGTATTCATCAAAGATCCATTTGAACAATGTATTATTATTTCTTATTAAGTGGTTTTTTCCAGTGATTTTTGTTTTTTGAATATTGTTAATTGATTTAATATGACTGTGTGTGGATAATGATGATTTTATGTAACAATTATGGATTTTGTTTGTTTGTGAAAATCAACTAACAATGCTTTATTTATTTATTTTATTTTATTTTTGTTACTTTTGAAAATATTGAAGGGTATGTATCTGCTTCAGATTCAAACAGGATAACAGTGTCTTCAACATGGGGTGAATACTTATTCTTCTAATGTCCATTTACATGTAAGTTTTCAATATTTTTTTTCTTTATTTATTCCTACTCTTGCATGATTCCAGCAACTACAAAATGCAAATTTAAATGTCATCATTATCATATAACTCAGTCCCAAAGAGTTATTATCATGAATGTGTGTAATTTTTTTATACATTGATTATTGACCGATATTTGAATTTGATTATGCTGACAGGTTCTGATCTGGGGGGGTTGTCATCGAAACTCGAGGAAGCTCGTTTCATGTTATCTAATGACTTTTTCTTATAGGGATGATTTTCTGAGATATGATTATGCAGAAGAGATTGGATTACAGTTTTAATGGCTATCAAGTTCCTCGAGCTTCAAGATCTCCTAGGGTAAGCAAATTATTTTCGTCTCCTACATTCCTTACTGACTTGTATTACGATATGAAACACTGCGATAGGCGCACCTGATACGTTAACGCTGACATATCAACATGTGTAATAGTTTGAGAAAATGGAAGTAATTTAATGTTATCACATGTGTCGGTGTCAGACACCAGACACGCCTTCAATCAGAAATGTCGGTACTATATATGTTGTATGAATCAAGTTTCGATATTCTTATAATTCCAGTATACATGTTTAGGGGAGGGGTACAGTCAGGAAGAGACCTGACAGCAATCGGATACAAGCATTTGATATTTTGGCTAGTGTAGCGGGCAACCTTTTGCAGAAGAATCAGAGTTCCATTCCTGATAACGCCGCTTCTGCGAAAGATCCTCTCGCTTTTTCTGGTATTAACATAAAGGATAACAAACAAGAGAATCAAGTAGGATCATTTAAGGAGGAGCAATTTGAGAATGGAACTTGCAGTGAAGTTGTCTCTGGATGTGTCCCTAGTTTGCAAGGGAAACATGAAAATCAAAGGTAAATGTTGAAGAGTTTAATGGAGAAGCACTGTAGTTTTACACCGTCATCCAATGAGAATTCATTATAACGCCACCTAAGTCTATTTTGTAACTGCACTGCAGAATGATGAATTTTCATTGGACGTCAGTGTAATATTAATTTACACTAAAAATGCATGATGTCTTCTTTTCTCAACGTTGAATGGCTATTTTTTTGTACGACAATGAAGAAAATCGGTTTGAAACTTGTCATCACTTAACAATGTTGTGTTCTATGAAACATTTTCCAGAGTCGCAGGTGATTCATTGTTTCATGACAATCATCTTGAAGGGCAAGGACAGAATGTCATTGAGAGGGAAGATGAGCGTGTAAAATTGAGAAGTACAAATGAGAAGACTTTTCGCATCAAAAACCAATCTGATGGATCATTAGAACCAAGCCAAAGAGCATCAAAAGATTGCAGTGCAGAAAATCATGTGGAGAAACCTTCATTGGAGGGCCATTTCCGCAGGAATCTTGATTCTTTACCGAATGGTTCCGGTACTAGGAAATTACTTAATAGAGATGATGACGAAAACTTTGTTAGGTCCACTGAACTGAACTCAAAGAATAAGATACCTGACCCACCACCAGATACAATAAAGGTTAAGGATGCAAGTCCTTTCGTGAATGGTATTTAGCTTTACTTGTAGTCGATTTTTTATTTTGTTTGAGTCTCACAATTTGTTTGCTGTGTTCCTAATTGTGATTCAAGCCATTGTTGTCAAATAGCAGCAATAGCGTCGCGAAATTGAACAAATTGTTATTGTTCTGTCAAATGTTATTCAGTACAAAGTCTTGTCAAATAGCGGCTATATCATTGTAGCGGAATTGGAACAAACCTCTTCAATGATGCATGGATTCAATATTTTGTCAATCACTTTCATAAATTTCCTCATTCTTTATGATTACTGATAGTTCCATTAACTGTTTTTGTCACAGATGAGAACAATAGTGGGGACAATTCTGTGCTTGAAAATTCAGAAATGATGTATCCATTTAAGAAAAGAAAGTTTTTCTATCAAACCTCATCGTCTACGTCTGATAATTGGTCTCACTGTCAAGGCACAGTTGATTCTTCTTGTACAAGGGTTAATGGCACGAACCATGGTACAGGCGGAACAATGGATGGTTGCCTTCTTTCTTTCTTTTTTATTTGCAATCTGTTTCCTTTTAGGCTTGTTTTTCCGATTTGGCTCAACGATCCAAACTATCATTTGCAGTAATTGAAGAATCATCTTCTATAGCCGATGAAGAAGTTCATCCTGAGTCCAAGGGTTGTAACGGTAGGAAAGTCCGTGAAATGATTGACCATATTTGATCATTTAATCCAAAGGCTTGTTTGGATTGACTTACTAGAACTTATTTACTGACATAAATGCATGTGAGACTGTTTGGGAGAGCTTATGAAAACAACTTATGACATGTTTATAAACTGTTTTTAACTTATTTCCATAAGCTCTCCACTCTTCAGAATAGTTTATACAACAATTTATTGCTTATTGAAAAGAATTTGACTTTATTTTATCTTTTGTTACAGAAATAGCTTATCCATAAGTTGTTTATTCAAACTGGGCCTTAGACTAACATGCTTGTTATATAAGGTTCTGACATGGTTTTAATCTGTACTTTGCAGTGAAGCTTAGCATCAAATCCTTTAAAGTCCCAGAGCTTTTTATCGATATACCTGAAACTGCAACTATTGGTTCGCTGAAGGTATGTAATTAAACTTTGTCTAAAAGAGACAGTGATAACATGATTTATGCATAATTTCATGAGTAATGTAGTTGAACAGATCATGCTCTTACTAAATTCATGGAGGCTAGTACAATACTGAAGCATGTGGACAATTTTATGACATTATCTGAGCTTTGAACCTAGCATCTTTAGGGCCTGTTTGGATTGGCTTATTCGAGTATACCTGCTAGTGTAAGTACTGGTGAGACTGTTCGGAAAAGCTTATGGAAATAGCTTATGATATGTCCTTAAGGCGTTTTCAGTTGATTTCCATAAAATCTCCAACATAGGCTATATATAAGTTATATGATTAAACATCTATGCTATAAGCGACTTAATTAAGTTGTATATCCAAAGTCAAAAATATATTCAAATGTATAAAGTATAAGTATAGTAACTACAATAAGCAACCCATCATATCTTTTTCGCACTCTCACAATGTCTATTGGCTAGCTTTATTTTATTATTATTTGCAGAGGACAGTAATGGAAGCCGTGACAACTATACTTGGAGACGAACTGCACGTAGGCATCCTTCTTCAAGGGAAGAAGATTAGAGATGACAGTAAAACTTTGATCCAGACCGGGATATCTCAAGATGACAAACGTCATAGGTTAGGGTTCATGTTGGAGCCGAGACATAATCGAATTTCATCTTCATACAATGAAGACCCTTGTTTCCTAACCACTGGTTCACGACCAAAACTTTCTAGGTAACCATTATGTATGGATTTTCGTCAGGAACGTTTATTTGAGTCCAAACGTCGCCTTAGAGAAAATCTATAGATGCTTTAGGTACAAACATATATTTGGAGTTTCTTAACTATAAAGCATTTTATTTTTATCTTACATAGATATCCTTCATTTTGAACATTCCTAGTCAATGTGAGAGAGACTAATAACTCACACTTGAATTCCAACATTGTGTCAGTATCAGGCAATTCTAACAGCAATAATTAATATGCTCATTTTCAATAAACAGGCAATCAACATCTTTAATGTTACAACAAGGAACATATAATATATCTCGGGAACGTTCTACGGTCAAAATTGAAAATTGTGCTGAAGGTGATCTCAACATGGTCTCCTCTCTAGGAGAAGCTTCAGCTAACAACAATAACATGTCAAAGTGCCGAGCTCTGGTCACAGTTCCTGCCATTAACATGGACGCATTAGCTGTGGTTCCATACCGGCGTAAATCAGGGAATTCCTACTTTGGACAGCGCCGAATCAGGAGGCCATTTTCTGTTCTAGAAGTAGAAGCATTGGTTCAGGCAGTTGAAAAACTAGGAACCGGAAGGTTTGTTTGGTGTTTTATTTAATCTTTTGCTTTGGTTAATCAGTAGTTCTATAAAATGTATAGTGTTATATATTACTTGTGTGTTGCAGGTGGCGTGATGTCAAACAGTGTGCTTTTGACAATGCAAAGCATCGAACTTATGTCGATTTGAAGGTGAGTGATGCGAAATCTCACTATTTGTTAACCGTTTGCCTTTCTAAATACTTTCACAAAGTTTCTTTTGTGCCAAATAGTGGAAGAGTTAGCTTAAAACATTGGGTAGTTGGTACTTTCATTGATAAATTATCTTCCTTGTGCTTTCAAGATTGCTAGTTATTTCTTGCAGATTTTTATTTTGCTTATGTATTAGAAAATTTCTTGAAGTACTAGAATGCAAATACACATATGCACGTGCACACATCGAGGATATGTGTGTGCCCAAATGGATACAGTACAAATTCCATGTAGTCTGAGAATCATGTATTTAATGCAATCTAGGCTGTCTGATTAAGGTTGGATGGCTCATTTCACAACTCTGGTAAATAGGCTCCAAAATACAAAGAGGAAACATGAGTTGTTCGATCTTGATCTAATGGTGCCATCGGCAGTTGCGTGGGCACAGAAAGTTCACTTATGTATCGAGAGTCATAGAGAAAGGATTTGCATGTAACACCATAGTCTTATTAGGGCTCTTAAAATTTTATTAAAATCTTTCTTTAATTGTTAAAGAATTAGGAAGTATTTTAAATAGTGCCTAATAAGACTAGGGTGATATGCTGCACGCACTCACACGAACATGCTCGCAGTTGGAAAGTATGAACTCTTTGCATTGTGGTAATTGTTATGTGATTTTCAAAATGCTTTAGGATAAGTGGAAGACTTTGGTTCACACAGCAAGAATTTCTCCTCAGCAAAGGAGAGGAGAACCCGTTCCTCAAGAGCTTCTCGACAGAGTCTTATCTGCTCATGCCTATTGGTCTCAACAACAATGCAAGCATCAATTTAAATCAATGTGAACCTTCTTACATATTGAAGAAAGAAGAAGAAGAAGAACAAGTTACACTGCTGCAGAAGTATACAGTCTTCAGAAAGATTTAGTGTAGTTATGCTAAAAGTTGATAGTATATATTAATCTCAATATATTTACTCAAATATATATGATCCATAATTTATATTCCCTAAACCAGGTAAAGGTTTGGGTGATTTGTACATGATAATTTGACCATATGGTTACATTTACCATACCTTATGGTCAAATATTGGTAAGTATGCTATCAAAAGCAAACTAGAATAATGAAATGTGTATAGAAGTTGACAACACATGAGTTTGTTACTAGTAACTTGTAATCTTGAATATTACACATAAAGAATGACCTATGAAGAGGTACAATTGAATATTTTCCCTTGCAAATTGATTTGATGATTTCTCAATTAGAGTATGTTCTCTATTTTTTTTTCTTCATTGGGTCATATAATGTGAATAAGAGTCACACGAAAGAGTAAATGTTCAACAACATATTATAAAGGGTAAATTGCATTTACCTCCCTCGAGGTTTCTTAAAATAACACAAACACCCCCTCTAATTCTAAAATAGACATTAACCTCCCCTAAGTTTTAAACAATTGAATAGAAACTCCCCCTCTTGACTAACGGTGTTTGTTTGTCCCTCTTGACTAGTGCGCATTAATATTAAACTAGGCTGCTAACCAAACCATCACTGAAACATAACAACAACACCCACAAGGATTAAACAATACCATCAATTACATAATTTGATGTCAAACCAAAATAAGCAAAATTGGGAGCCAATTAAGGAAATACCAAAACCACTATTGTCTACACAGCTAATGAAATGAACCTATAACCACGACTCCATTTCAGCAAAGGATTTGAGATGAATTAAAATCAGACCATAACCAACAACAAAATTCAAAGCTCCACGTAAAGCTTCCCCGAGGTTTATCTAAATGACAATGCTCACATGCCTAATGCCTAATGAGTGTGTTTGGATGAAGTAATTGAGAAATTTTAAAGAATTTAGAATTTTAGGCAATTTAAATGATTCAATTAAAATGCTTTCATTTCTCAATACTATTGTTTAGATGGAGTAATAAAAAATTTCGTTTTCATATTTTTGGGCAACTTTTATAAATTTTAAATTTTTTGGGCCAAATTTTCAAATTAAAATTAATGGTCAACTTGTAAATTTTAAAATTTTTGAGGGGTCAATTTGGAATTTTTTGAAAAATTTGAGGACCAAAATTTGAAAAATTATAACAATGAAGAATTTTGGAATTCTTAACTTTTAGGTGTCATTTGAAATTTTCTAAATTTAACTTAACAAAATATTTCATAAATTTCCATCATTTTGAAAATTATTTAAATTATCATCCAACAATGAATTTCACATCAAAGTATTTAAATTCTCTCGAAACATTACATTACCTCAAAACATTTTCCCATCCAAACACACTCAAATTTAGATAAAATGAGTGTGTTCAATTCTATTTGTGTGATTTCTCTTAATCCCAAATTCAACTTCTTATTTTTATTAATACATTTTGTTCTCAAATAGTACACTTTTCGTGCCAACATAGTAAATCATCCCACACATCACACATCTGGTATCAATTAAATGCATGTTTGCATTCATTTTAGTTCCTAGAACACAACGATAGCTTCTTTTTAAAAATTTAATTCTTCACATTTAAATCCACCGGGGGAGGAATGAACTTTAATCATGTGATGTAGTCTTGCATTCCTTATAAAGTTTTCTTTTATTTTAGGAAGATGACGATGAAGAGTGACCCAAGTATGATCCAAAAGTGAATAGCTCAATCCTAAAACAAATCTGCCCATTACAAAAAGAGTGACTCAAACCCTGCAGTCAACTTAAAGGCTTTAGAGATACGCAATTTTGATCATCAAGTCGTTAGAACTGGCTTTTGGATTCAATATTAAGGCTTGTTTGCGAGTTTAGAGGGGAGGAGAGAGTTTTGAAAAAACGAATGAGCAAAATAAAAGACATTGAGAGGAGAGGGCTTTGCGGGTTAATTTTTTATTCATAATACAAAATCACCATCATCCATCTGGGGGATAACATTTCTTTCAAAAAAAAATAAATCATTCATCCGGGGGAACTCAAAAATTGTATTGGGTGATGATTTAGACGGGTTTATATGAATTTTTCAAATTCAATATACTTTGTTATAAAATTCTTAATATTGAAAATATATTAATCATAAGCATTAGTTTATCATTTTCTATAAAATTTCTCTTTCAAAAAATGTGAAAGATTTCTCTATTTTTCTTTATATTTTTCACCCTCTCAAAGCCCTCTCTCCCTCTCTCCTCTAAACTCCCAAACAAAGCCTACGGCTACAAGTGAAGCTTTGTTCCTTAGCTTTCCAACTCTTATGTGGGTGCATCAATAAATAACTTCAGCCAAAGTTATGGCATCCACGGTGAACACGGTCAATACACAATAAATACGAAAATAAGTCCAAGTATTTCATTGATGCTTAAATTAGACCTAACATGTAAAAATATGCCATGAATTTGATATAATAAAATTGTCAAACTCCTCTAACTCTGACTCATATTCATCTTAAGAAAAAAATTTACATTGTCATGATCGACTTTGATCTCACCAGGGGAAGCTGACTCAATTGAATATCAAAAGTTTAGGAAAACAATTCTCATAGCTCATAGTTTTCCGACATTGCTATAGATGGTGACAGAGGGAACTTAGTTAAACAATACATGAAGATTAATCGCAATAAATTGAGCCAAAATTAATATGCAGAATCATGTAAAGATAAAGAACCTAGAACCTGAATGGGAGCATAATCACCTAAACCAGAATGCACGAGGAGCATAATTGCCTAAACTAGAATGCACCAAAATCTAAAATTCAACAAATACCAGAGAACACGAAATTTAAAAGAGTGATGAAAGAGAGCCAAAAAGCTTGAGTAACAAGCAATGTAATCATAAATCATGACAAAACCGGCATAAAGTCACCGAAAAACGTTGTCGGCAAGTCTCTAGCGAAGTTGTTACGGTTTTCAAAAGTTGATAGTTATGGAGAGAGAAGAGAGCATCATTCTCAACCCAATGTCTTATTTTTTATTTTTTTTTGTCTAATACCTTAGTGGCTAGAGCTCACACAATTAAATGTGGAGAAATATGGTGTTTGGGTAAATCACCCAATGTCTTATTCTTATTAATACGTTTTGTTATCGAATACACTTCATACCGATGACAAAGTAAATCATCCCGCACACATGTTAATATCTAGTATCAATTATGCAAGTTTGTATTTATTTTATTTTCTAAAACATAACAATAACATCTTCTTCGTCATATTTTAATTTCTTACAATGTTTCCATTAACTAAGTTTGGGAAATGTTAACTAGTGTCCCTGGAGCACTAGTTAAGGAGTCTAATATAGAAATTTTATATTGGAAATTATCAAAAGTATAATGTTTCACTTCATAAAAGTTAAAAAGTAGTTGCTTTTAATAGAGAATTTCTATTTTTAACTTCCTTAACTAGTACCCCGAAAGCACTAGTTAACATGACCTATTAAATTTTACATTTTGTTAATGGGATTTTATTTAAAAAAAAGGAATATAGAATTCGACTTTTCACAAAGGAATATTAAAACACATTTCATGATATTAAGTTTTGTGCGGTTTTTAGACGTTTGAGATCAGTTTGCGGTTTTAGTTATTGGATGGATTTGGATGTGAAGTATATGTGCATTCACACTTTTTATTTTTTTTATTTTTACAAATTATGAAAAAAGAAGAAAGAAATTAAAGATACGAAAGAATATATTGTTAAACGTGAGAGATCGAATAAATAATTAATGTTGATGAAGTTATTTGTCTAAGTTTAAAGTGGTAACTTGTAGAATTTATAATTTATCCATAAAATAATAAAATGTTAAAAAACTTTATGCGATTTAAAAACATGTTATTTAATAGATAATAGATGCACGTGACATAACTAATCTTAAGAAAACATTGTTTAGAGTGTCTTTGGATGAGGGGAATATTTTGAGATAATGCAATGTTTTGAGAGAATTCAAATACTTTGAGGTGAATTTTATTGTTTGGATAACAATTTAAAGAATTTTCAAAATGATGGAAATTTATGAAGTATTTTGTTCAAGTTAATTTTAGAGAATTTCAAATGACATCTAAAAGCGAAGAATTTCAAATTTCTTCATTATGATAATTTATCAAATTTTGCATTTTGATCCTCATATTTAATTGACCCAAATAAATTTCCAAAAAATTGCAAATTGACCCTCAAAAATTTTCAAAAATTATATGTTGACCCCACAACTTTTTGAAATTTACAAATTTGGCCCAAAAAATTGAAATTTATTAAAGTTGCCCAAAAATGATGACAATGAAATTTTTTACTACTTCATCCAAACAAAAATATTGAGAAATGAAAAAAAACACACTCTAGGTATTGAGAAATCAATTTTTTTTTACTAGAATTCTATATTCTTTAAAATTTCACAATTACCTCATCCAAACACACTCTAAGTGTTTTTATAGAAGAAAAAAAACAAGATTCAATAAATGCTGTTTACAATAAAGTAAAATAAAAAATGTAAAAAGCTATATATGGAAATGTTAACACAATATTATACACATTATTCATATTTTAGAAGACGATACAAACACAACAACATCAAAAGAACTTAAAGGAGATGTGTTTCTTACCTTACGAAACTTGAAGCAAGCTAAGTTTACTGAAGAGAAGGGATGATCAGAGGTCAGGGACAGGGACAATCAAAGGTTGAAGCTTAAAGACAAGTGATCACTTGGTTTACTTTTTGAGGGGGAAATGATGTTATTTTCATTTTATATTGCTTACACTAGATGTTTACTTTGTTGGAACAAAGGGTGTTTCGCAAAATCACCTCTTAAGTTTTGATGATAACAAGGTATTAAAATTATCAATTGGATATGCTAAACATTTGTTCAAGTGTACAGGATCTTAATCAAAGTACTATTCATAAAGGTTCTGATTGAACAAGTCAAAGAGCAAAGAAATTTTTATTGAAGCTTAAAGCGTCTGAAAGAAATGCGTCTGAAGAAAAACGTCTGAAGAAATGCGTCTGAAGAAAGCGCTCCTGAAGACACGTCATCAGAAGCAAGGTCATCAGAAGCAAGGATTATCATAAGCATCTCATCAGAAGCCACTTCACCAGAGTTGACAAAGTACAATGTACGAAGTGTACAACCACTAACTCTGCGCATGCCTCTGCAACCACCATCTCTGCAACTTTTCTCTACATCAAGACAAGAATAATAATAATATTGTTGCAGACGTTGTTCCGTTTCAAATGGAATGGATTTGAAATTAGTTCTTCATAGGACAATTATCAAATCAGGCAAAAGATCAATGGTGAAGAATCAAAGCTTCAAGCAAGACAAGTTGATGTACCGGCTAGTTCTCAACGTCTCTCAAATCCTCTAAAAATAGGGATAAAGACTTGAAGAACATACACACAACACTACAACAAGAAAAGGCCAATACTCTCCGAGAAAAACGTCGCAAGTTTAAACACATCAACAACTTAGAGAATTCTTACAATAGTTCATATCTTAGAATTCTCAAGTGTCTAGAAAAACAGAGTCTGTTTTGTTCGTATTGTTTTGTGAATACCTCTGATTGTATATCAAGTATTCAAAACCTTATTCAATTATTTGTAATTGTTAAGAGAAGTCTCTTTCAGTTGTGATTGAGCAAAGGAAGTCTCTTGGAGTTGTCCTTGAGCATAGAAGTCTCTTTCTTGTGTGATTGAGCATAGAAGTCTCTTGGAGTTGTCCTTGAGCATTGAGAAGTCTCTTACTTGTGTGTTTGAGCAACTTGTAATCCGACATTACATTTTAGTGGAACTCTCCTTGGAAGTGCAAGGGGGACAGGACTACTTCCGGTTTGTGGAAGGAACCTGTATAATTGCTTGTGTTCTTTCTTTCTCTGTTCT
>Ga0228711_1000097_pt1 | contig 70459 bp, 26 predicted proteins | sample MedpolnodulmetaG_2_FD_177996 | JGI IMG/M metagenome (GOLD analysis project Ga0228711, IMG submission 177996) | Root nodule microbial communities from Medicago polymorpha collected in Santa Monica, California, United States - brown nodules | ecosystem: Host-associated > Plants > Roots > Nodule...
TTTCAAAATCAGCAGCTTTGTTCAACAATTTTTGGCACTACGACCTCAACATAAATAACTTAAAGGAAAATCTTAATCCAAAAAGGTTCAACAACATAATTCATAAAACAATACGTAACAATGGAAAGCAAAGCAAGAATCCTCATCCCGTTACGTATCAGAGCGACCCTAAGACGACACACGAGAGAGTCAACTCACATCAACAGCCAAGCCTGGTTATCTACACGTTACCAACATAGGGGCAACATTCAAACAGAAGGGGTGAGATTTCACGTTCAATAATAATAAGCATATAATTCATCAACGGAATTTAACAACCTAAACAACAATAATGAACAACAATAATAGTTCACATATACTTATCATCAATAATAATATTTCACATATACTTCATTTATTTCCACTTGCCATTTAAATCAACGACAACAACTCAACAACGACGACGACAACTCAACTTTAACGACAATGCAACGACACAACAACCACTCGACTATGCAGTATGCATGTGGTACCAATCAACGTGTTAGAGGAAAAAGCTCTTCAAGCAACGCTGGAGTAATAAACTCCTAAAATCAACGCAAGAGCATAGCTCCTAAAATCAACACTGGAGCAGCAAACTCCTAAAGGCTAGCTGGAGCAAATAACTCCTTCAAGACAACGCTGGAGTAACAAACTCCTAAACACAACGCTGGAGTATAAACTCCTAAAATCAGCGCGATATGAATGATTAACATTCAACAGGGCATGAGCCCCCAACTTTATATGAGTACGCATGGACTCAACAACTTAATCAACAACAACGTACAACTTCAACGACTTGACGACATCAACAACATTGACAACATCAACAACAACGTAAGACATTAACGACAACGTCAACAACAACGTACAACTCCAATATTATAATCTCATAGATATTCCTCAAGTTAATTCAACATATGTAGTTCATATCATAGTTCATCAACGTATAAACATTCATGTAATAATTCATCATTTAATTGCAACATCATAAAATCATCATGTTAATTCAACGTAAGCATGCATATAATAATACATCAATCAAGGTTATTCATAAAATAATTCATCGACATATATATTCATGTAATAGTTCATCAATCAAAGTTATTCATATAATAATCATCAACATATACATTCATGTAGCAACTCATCAATCAAGGTTATTCATGACAAACAAAGTTAGACTCATCACAACATAGGTTAAATACTCTTAAACACTATAATTGAACTCATAGTACATAAGCTTTGAAGTTTGGAGACAATCCACAAGTTTTGGGTTGACTTAGAAATAGTTATGCGGGATTTTCATAAAATTACACTAAGACCTCCTTGGAGTATTTTCATCATAACTCAAAAACCAAAAATCCTTTTCACGTCAAACCAAAGCCATTGGAAAGATAACAAAATTATCTAAAACTTTCATGTTTACACCAAAGGCTAATTTAAAACAGAAAAGGGCGAAAAATGCGAATGTTTTCCAGATTGGCCTGACAGAAAATCGGGGACCGAATTGTAGCATTCGGGGCCCGATTTTTGCCAAACCAAACTGGAAAAACAGCTCAGAAAATCGGTGGCCGAGTTTGGCAGTTCGGTGGCCAATTTTGGGCTTCACAGCAGTTCAAAAATCAGCTTAACAATGCGTTTTTCACTTAAGAATCACTCTTAAATCCCAAATTTGATAGGAAACATTACCTAGGATTATTCTACAACCTAAACATCATTTATCTATGAATTCTACAGACTTTCTACACTCTTAACAACCAATTCTACGTGTTCTTTCATCAAATCCGGTTTTAAACCCTAATTCTCAATTTTACATGAACAACAACAAAACTACATGCTAAATTCAATCTCAGAATTATACAACCTAAGATTAGAGAATATTAGTCTCACCCTTACCTTAGATTAGATGATTGCAAGGTTCTATGAATTCTTCTCTTCTCTTGATTCTCTTCTTCTCTAGGTTCTCCTCTTCTCTTGGTTCTCCTCTTTTCTCCAAAAGCTTCTAAACCTAATTTGTGTCTGGCTCTTAGCTTTTATATCTCATACCCACAACATATTTTCCAACTAAATCCACGTATTTTCTAACTACATCCACACATATTTTCTAACTACATCCACATATTTTCTAACTAAATCAACGTATTTTCTAACTAAATCCAAACCAGCCCTCCAAATATATTTATTCTAATTTTCCAACATATCCTACTAAATAATAATATAAAGCCACTTAATAAATTATTAAAACATCACAACACGTCATAAATCAACATAAATCACATAAGTCATATAAAAGACTCTAAACTCAACCAAAAATAATTAAATAATAAATTGGGGCGTTACATCTTGCATCTTGGCTGCTGAACCACCAATGGGTTGAGGGGTTCGTGATGGATTGAATAAATATTTGAGCAAAAGTGTGGGTGATTTGGGTACTTGTTGGGATACAATACATGAGATGTTGGAAATCCAGTAACTAAGATACATACATCATTTGGTAGAAGTTGTACTGTCTTGGAACATAGATACAAAGATAACATTTTATACTCTGGGTTGGGGAATGTATCTAGAGCTGCCCTGTGCTATATTTCTGAGGAAGCAAAACGTTTCAAGGAAATTGACACGGACAAGAAAAACTGCGGATGTGTGATAAGGACATCGTATGAGCTACCTTGGGTTGTTGTGCATGTATCATTGCTATGAAAATTCATCACAACAAGTCCATTTGATTGTATGTGATATACCGTCATTGACAAATGTTATGTATGAGTGAAGAAAGTAATGAAGAACTTTTTCTGTCACAGAGGAGTGGAGTGGTATTCAGGAACGTCTCAAAAAAGTTCCTTACCAAATGAAACTACAAATCAAAGAGGTTTTGTGTTAGTTAACATTTCCTGAAGCCAAAATGTTGTCTCCGCCTCCAAGAAAGGTGCCAATGAAAGGAGCCAAGAAAAATGTGAAATCTAAACCAAATGGGATATCGGCTAGTCAACTCCCATCTTCGTGGGAGCGTGTAGATTCCCAATTTTTGAAAAGTCAATCGTCACCAATAAAGTCACCATTATCTAAAAGAAAAGGTGTTCGTATTGACAATTCATCACATTCCTCGGTTCCAACGCCTACTCGAGTTCCAAAGCCTATCTTGGTTCCAAAGCCTATCTCGGTTCCAACTCCTTATAATGCCTCAAGTCCTATTCATTATATGCCAAAATTCATGAGACCATTTATTGAGAAAACTGTGGATGTCAAAGGCAATGAAAATTGTGGGTTTCGGGCTATAGTTGAGTACATGAGTTTGACAGAAGAAAGTCATGTTATGGTTCACAGAGCACTTATTCGAGAGGTGAAAGATCATAGGAACAACTATACGAGGATATACAGGAGTAAGGATCGCTATAACTATATCTTGAATGAATTGCATCCTCCAGAAAATAGAAGTGGTATTGCACATCTAGATAAGTGGTTGACATTGCCGAAATGGGTCACAATGTTGCAACTCATTACAATAGGGTTGTGACGGAGTTGACAAATCATAAAATTAGAATTTCAAAGACTTTTTTCCCAATTAAAGGTAGGTCACCGATTAACCCAAAAACCCACATCATGTGCCTTGGTTTAATCCCAAATTATTTTGTTCTTCTATTTTTTTACAAGATGATTGTCCACTACCTCCATCATCTACAGAGCGGAAGCTACACAAGAGCGAAGAGACATCGTCTTGAGAATTTGAATTTTTGGATCAACAAATTTGGTTCCGAGACTTCATAAAACCTGATTAGATCATTTTAATTAAGCCTAACTTATGTAACAATCCACAATACATAATTATTCAGATATAAGACCAATGTTAGATTAATGATCCAACATTATACTCCCATTTTGGTGATTCTGTAAGATATAATCACTCTTATTATCTACAAACATGGAATAATCTCAGGAGAAAAACAATTTATGTTATGTGGCCTCTTTAATTTGAGAAATGATATTTGAACAACTATTTTTTGACAACTTTTATGACAACTTTCTCTCGCATACTCACATTGTCATTCTACTTTCTCTCTCCATTGCTTTGATTTTTGTGTCACTACCTCAATTTCTTTGTATAATTTGGTTGTCAAACAAGTTGTCATAAGAAATGGTAACATTGCTCCTTTAATTTTTGGCGGGTTCTGCATATCTTCACTTCTGATATGCGAGCAAAATTTTGTTCAAAAAATGTATAAAAGTTCCGATAAAAGCGGGAATGAAAAGGACATTACACACCCCATGTCCATGACACAACAATGATAGTAAAAACTAAAAAGAATAGTTTGAGAGAATTCATAATAATGTGAGAAACAGCTTTTGCTTTTAAAAGTAAGTTGCTTTTGGCTAGTTTATTAGAGGAATTGTCTGTTGAATGAAAATTATTTGGAGACAAAATGAGTGATTGAGAATCAATAAAGCTAATTCAACTAAGATTAATTATATTAAAGTATATAATAACATTAATAAATAACCAAAGAAAATAAAAGGAACAGTGAGGAAATGGGAGACATTATTGACACAACAAAGATCTCACGACAAAGAACCATTGCATCACCAATCTCAACCTCAATCCAACCCTCTTGGGATTCATAATAATAATTATTGAATAAAAACATAAGAAAGGGGAGTTTGGTTTATGGCATTTAAGATAACGGCATATCCTTAGGACAAAGAATGTCTCGATTCTCATTTCTAGGATATTTATTCCTTCCATTTCACAGTAGATCGGGTTAAATATGTTTTTAGTCTCTATAAAATTGAGGCATTTTAAGTTTAATTTTTACTTAATTTTAATAGTTCTTTTAGTCCCTACAAAAAAATTATGCACTCACTATTAATGCCTACTCAATTCAAATTTGTTTAATTTATGCTTAAACTTTTAAGTCTTTTAACAATTTTTTATAGACGTGTTAAGAACATTACTAAAAGTTTCTCCGCAAAAAATTATCGCAAAATTTGATTTATATGTCTAGATTTTATTACTTTTATCTTTAACTTTTATCGTTTTAAAAAGTTCATATTTCATTTGTTTCATGTTAAAAAAAATTTAAATTTTAGTAATTGAACCTTTCATAGTGTTCTAAACTTGTTTCAAAAAAATCATTCAAAAATTTAAAAGTTTAATGATAATTAAACAAACTTTGTTTTAGCAGGGACTAAAATTAGAAGTAAATTTTTTTTGTAAGGACTAAAAAACCTATTAAAATTAAGTAAGGACTAAACTTAGAATTTCCGAATTTTATAGGGACCAAAAACATATTTAACCCAATAGATGTCATTTTTCTTAAAAAAATACAAATTATTTATCATTTTATATTATTAATATAATATTTATTACTTTTTTCCACTAACTTACCACTATTCATCGCAGTTCAATCATTTATAACTATTATACTACTCCCCCCGTCTCTATGTCTAAGCACTCATTTGACTTGATTTTTGTCCCTAAATGTATACCCTTTTCAAATTACTAGATACATTTATTATTTTTTCTAAACATACCCCTAATTTATACTCATTCCATCCCAAATTGTATGACGTTTTGGACATTTCACACATATTAAGAAATATAATTAATATTATGTTAGAAAAATATATTATGAGTTGTTTTACAAAATTGTTCTTAATAAATGATATGAGAAAGATAAATGAATGAATTAATAAAGATGTTTTAATAAATGATACTCATATTTTACCTTTAAAATCAACTTTATTAATAATTTTCGTAATAACCGTGTAAAACTCAAACAAGGTTGAGACACAATAAATAACAATTAACAAACAAATCAAACCGAGTCACTTTTGTTTTTTCTCTCTCCTCATGGCTGCCAGCTAAGCACTCTAAGCCACTTAGATAATTTTGGATTTCAATTTTAGGCCATGTCACACAGTAATTAATCTTAAACGAATGTTGTAAATTATTTAAAAACTATTTGGTAGGAGTATAAATGTATAATACGGCCAAGATTAAACTTCAATCATACTAATGGTTGAAAGCGAACCGTCCTAACTTTGCTTTTTCCTACCATGTTTGAACCATATATCTTGTCTGAGTATTTATCTGTAATGGGGTGGTTTTATCATTTGATTTTTTTATTTTATTACCCTTTGTTTTGAGGTTGTAATTTGATACTCTTTCAGCTGGGGTTTTTGCACTTCTTATGCTGAAATTTCCAGGCTTCAGTAATATATTCCATTTTAGCTCCACTAAAATGGAATATATTTTAATGTAGATTAAGCTCCACTAAAACCAAACTTTCACAATGCTTAACAGATAATACTTCACTAGCTCATATTTTATTTTTTTTCAAATAGTGAAGGAATAGAATAAAAGTACTATTAATGTGTGAAGACCAATGCATGATTGAAGGAATTTTCTTTTTGAGCCATCTTTTGCATTTATCTAGAAAGATGTTAATGGTGTAGTGGATCTTTGCTTTAATTATATATTCTTTGCTATGCTTTCTTTTTTTGAACCATTGGTTAAAGAATAAAGATGCTTCTTCTTTTTTCAAGTCATTTTACTACTTCCTCTCTGATTCAAGTCTGACACAAACAAGGATTGGAGTGAGTGCAGCAACTCTCATGTAAACATAACCAAGTTGAATTGAATCTTTCAAAACCTACTCTTTACTTACTTTTCTACTTTAAGGTAGGAACAAAACTTGACCAAGTTTTCATTGATCCTTCTACTCAATGGAAAGGAAAGAGGATATAGCTTTGTTTAGTTTGGCTTTGTTCTTCTTCATGTGGACTTCAGTAACTGGTTTGCTTTCTTCTAAAGGTGTCAACTATGAAGGTGACTAGGAGAAGTTTCTTCAATCATAGTACTAACTAAGTTTAATACTAATAAATTTGAAGTTTATATATTTATCTTTGTTGAACATGCAGTTCAAGCTTTAATAGGAATTAAGAATTCTCTGGTAGATCCTCATTCTGCTTTAAATAATTGGGATGCTGAGTCTGTTGATCCTTGCAACTGGCCTATGGTCACTTGTTCTTCTGATCGTTTTGTCATTGCTCTGTGAGTCAAATTTAGAACTAACAAAACTATACAAAAAAATACTTATTCTTTAGGATTTTATTTTAGTTCTTGTTTCATTTTTGTCAGTGGAATTCCAAGCCAGAATATATCAGGTACACTCTCATCAAGCATAGGTTCCTTACCAAACCTTCAAACTGTGTAAGTACCTCTAATCATGCTATGGTAAGAAAAAGTATATGGTATGAAGATTTTGTTAAGTTTTTCTTATTAGGGGTTTCGCTGCAGGCTGTTGCAGGATAATAATATCACAGGACTAATTCCATCTGAGATTGGAAAGCTTCAAAAACTTCAAACACTTGATCTTTCTGACAATTTCTTCACTGGTCAACTTCCAGATACTCTTTCTCATATGAGGGGTCTCCATTATTTGTAAGTTCGCGAATGTTAGGCATAATAACCTATGAAGCACAGACATAGACACCGGACACAACACGCACACTGACACGCCGACAAAGATTATAATATGAGAAAACGACATAATTCAGTGTAATCATAGGTGTCGGTGACGGAGACCTATGCGTGTCCGACATCGGAACACACCTAATCAGAGGAGTGTCTATGCTTCATAGATAATAACACATTCCTCTATTGTTTTATGTTACAATGTAAGAATCTGATAATAGGAATTTGAATTGAAATCAGGCGGCTAAACAATAACAGTCTTTCTGGACCAATTCCTTCCTCAGTGGCTAACATGTCACAGCTTGCCTTTCTGTATGTTTCTCTCCCATGCTTTTTATCATCTTTTTTTTTCTTAGTACTTTTTTCCCTCAACAATTTGATGTATAATAAATAATAATTTATGTTTTTCTGAATTTTGCTTAGGGATCTCTCTTTTAATAACTTGAGTGGACCTGTACCAAGATTAAATGCTAAAACATTCAAGTAAGTTCTTTGGTGATTATTACATTAGTTACTCCTTAGTTTATTTTATTAATTAATAATTTTTTAAAATAATTATAAGTTTTCACTCTCTTGTGCAACAGTATTGTAGGCAATCCCCAGATATGTGTCACTGGAGTTGAGCAAAACTGTTTTAGAACAACATTAATTCCTTCTGCTATGAATAATAACTCTCAAGGTAATCATAGTTTTGTACTTCTCCAAACTAATTATGTTTTTATTTGAATCTTTTCTTATCTTTCATAAAGTGCTTTTATTTTGACTTAAAGTTCATTCATAATGGTCTAAGTCTAAACTAGTGCTTTTTGGATTCAAATCTATTTCATGAGCAACTATTCATTTTTTTAAGCTGTTTTCATATATTTATAATCATTGCTTCCATCATTGACCACCCCTATATTTATTTGTTAGTAATAAATACTTAATAGGCACTTGTGTTGTGAGATTGTTCGGGAGAGTTTATGAGAAGAACTTATAGCTTATATTAAAATAGTTTGACTTTATTTTATCTTTTGTTATATAAATAGCTTATACTCTATACGCATGATTAAGTCGTATTTCCAAACGAGCCTAACACAGTTTCCTGAAATGCTTTTCAAGATTTACAATCCTCTAATCGACCAAAAAGTCACAAAGCTGCCTTAGCTTTTGCTTCAAGCCTAAGCTGCATCTGCTTACTAATTCTGGGATTTGGCTTTCTTCTCTGGTGGAGACAAAGATATAACAAGCAAATATTCTTTGACACGAATGGTTAGTTAGTCATTGAATCAAATTGAACTACAGCATAGGCTAATATCGTATGCATAATATTTTAATCTTTTATTTTATGAAATTATTTCAGAACAATACCGCGAAGAGATTTGCCTTGGAAACCTGAAGAAGTTTCATTTCAGAGAACTTCAAGTTGCTACAAATAACTTCAGCAGCAAAAACTTAGTTGGAAAAGGTGGTTTTGGGAATGTTTACAAAGGTTGTCTCCGAGATGGTACAGTTATAGCCGTAAAAAGGCTTAAAGATGGTAATGCAGTTGGTGGTGAGATCCAATTCCAAACTGAACTAGAGATGATCAGTTTAGCTGTTCATAGGAATCTTCTTCGCCTATACGGATTTTGTATGACAGCTACAGAGAGGCTTTTAGTGTATCCTTATATGTCAAATGGTAGTGTTGCTTCTCGTCTCAAAGGTAATCGAAATTTTGTATCTCTATTAGTAAAAGAAATTTAATGAACAACTATTTATTATTATTGTGTTTGCCTGCTGTCATACACATGAATTGGACCTTTTTATACAAATCTCAACTTCTAATCAATGTTTTTGATGATTGTGAACGTTTTTATACACATGAAATGGACGTTTTTAAATTACAGTCGTAGTGGAGGCCACGTCGCTATCCTTTACATTGTTGATAATTGTGGTCTAATATGGATGATGCGGTCTCTACCATGGTCTAATAGTGGCTACAGAGCCATAACAAACTTTGGTTGGAGTCGTAGACCTTTTTTAAAATCCTTGGTTCCAATTTACATAAAAGTAAAACTACAATTGGAAAAAAAGTGTTGATAACAAACAGTATTTGAGTAACCAAAGGTATCATTTATATTGCCAAGAATTATGGTCAAATAACAAGGAAGGGGCCTCGATAATGGTCACATTATGGTTGCAGATACATCAAAAAACTTTGACGATGTGGCCTAGATCGCAGTCGGAAACCCTTTTATAAAAGACTAGTTCAAAATTTACGTAAAATCCAAATAAGAAAAGTGTGATAACTAGATGTATTTTGAGTAACCAAAAGTATAGTTTGGTTTATGAAGTATGAGTACTAATTTGCATTTTCATGATATATATACAGGCAAGCCAGCTCTAGACTGGGCAACAAGGAAGAGAATAGCATTAGGAGCAGGAAGAGGGTTACTATATTTACATGAACAGTGTGATCCAAAGATAATTCACAGAGATGTTAAAGCAGCAAATATATTGCTAGATGATTATTGTGAGGCTGTAGTAGGAGACTTTGGATTAGCAAAACTATTGGACCACAGAGACTCACATGTGACAACAGCAGTGAGAGGAACTGTAGGACACATAGCCCCTGAATACCTATCAACAGGACAATCCTCAGAGAAAACAGATGTATTTGGATTTGGAATTCTTCTGCTTGAATTGATTTCTGGACAAAGAGCTCTTGAATTTGGGAAAGCAGCTAACCAGAAAGGAGCTATGCTTGATTGGGTAAGTTCAAACAGAATTGGTTCTTTTGTCCTTTTACTTTGTTGTCTTTTTGTTACTTTTATTTGAATAATAGACAAGTGTATGCACTAACCAACAGTTCATTTCAATTTGTCTTGTTGCACTTGTGTTGGATAGTGTGTTTATGTCTGACACTTCAAAGAAAATTTCATTACTAGCACTTTGTTAATATTGATTGCTGAGAATGCCACAATAATTTTATCTATTATTCAAATACTAATCTTATAATTTGTATTTTCTATTTTAACTACATAGTACTATAGTCAAAACTTGTAAAATTTGACACAAACACTTTGAGACTCAAACAAGTTGATGTGTCAAATTTACAATTCCTCCCACCAGAATCTCAATTTTTTCAATATGGTATTTATCATTAGGATTAAATATGTTATTAATTAGTTCATATAATATTCTCGATTTTTGAAGTTTAACCACTACATAAATTTTATTCAATTTTAGTCTCTAATTTGCTTTTAAAAGGACTTTGTCAAAAGAAAGGACTATTGTTCTAGTCCATATAGAGACAAAAACCACTCGTTTTTTGTGAAAAATTTCTAAAATAGGGATGTAAATCAAATAAAACTTATATAAGGAAGGACTAACCTAGTAAAATTATGATTTTAGAGACTAAAAACATATTTAATTCTTATTAAATATCAGTTATCCCAACATATACTATACATTATACATATATTACTTCTATTTCTTTCACTAGTCTAAGTTGAATATATATGGTGTTATGTGTGCTTTGTAGATGATAGAAATCAATGTAACTAAATAAAATTGCAGGTAAAGAAAATACATCAAGAGAAGAAGATTGACGTGTTAGTAGACAAGGACTTGAAAAACAAGTATGATAGGATAGAGTTAGATGAAATAGTTCAAGTGGCTCTTTTATGTACTCAGTACCTTCCAAGTCACAGGCCAAAAATGTCAGAAGTAGTTAGAATGCTTGAAGGAGATGGACTTGCAGAGAAATGGGAAGCCTCACAAAGAGCTGAATCAACACGAAGTAGAGGAAATGAACTCTCATCTTCAGAACGTTATTCCGATCTTACTGATGACTCTTCTTTGCTTGCACAAGCAATGGAACTTTCTGGACCAAGATAACATACAATGTCTTGTATTGTCTATGTATGTGTTACATTCAAAATTATGCTAGTTTTTTGACTGTACAGAATCTGATTGGAGACACTGACGTATAGATGTTTGTTTGGTACGTGTTTTGATCAACTATGGAGGGATGGTTTTTATGGGAAATGTTCATTCAAGGTCCTTCAGATTGTTGGAATAATGTTTATAAATAGTTTGTACTAAAAACTGTTGATCTTATTTTGGGATTTGTTTCACTGGTGAGTTGTAACTCTGCTTAATTTACTTCTGTTATTGTCCATTATTATATTATAATAGTAATAAACATTGAATAGTAAAGCTGGCATAGAGACCAAACATTCTCAATTGTTTGATCATAAATATGTTCTTGTTTAGCATAGAAGATCAAAATATTTTTCACATAAAGTTGTCAAACTCGAGAGTTTAAGTAAACATATTTTGCCTATATGAAATCAACTCGTAGACTCGTATGAGTTAATCTCATTAAAATAATGTATGCAAGAAATGGATACTTATATAATAAAATGTAATTTTAAAGCAAAAAATGGCATGAACAAAATCAAACTAACAAAGAATAAAAATGAGCTGAATGTGAAAACTGAGATGGAAAAAAAAAAATAGAGAAAAATCTCTATGGGTTCGTTCCTAATCCAGCCGAGTAAACTTGGCTTATATCCTAGATTATAGTTGAGTCAAAATTAAAATTTAAACTTTGCCCTCCCTGGATAGTTTCTGTTAGTGAAATGAATTTCTACCTTAGCAGATGCTGTTGGAAATTTCTGCAATTCGACCGACATCTTCCGCTGATGTTCTCTATCATTTGTACAAGGAATAACAATCATTTTCTCCAGAACTGGTGACCAGCCAAGCAACAATCTGATAAAATCAATCTCAAGTGGCACACCACTCATGTCTTCCAAAATCACAATTTTAAGCTTGCTAGGCAAAGAATGCGAGATAAATTCTTTTTCCAAAATATTCAAATCTTCTGTATTTATGGACCTTGCTATGTTTGATGAACACTGCTAAATTCCATCAAGTATTTTGTTATGTAAAAATTAATAACAGAACTATTCATATTCAATTTGTAAAAACTGACGAAATTTACTAAACTATGCAATGAGTAGGGACTTACTGAAATGTAAAGCTTCTTCAGATTGGGAGAGCTTGTAATCAAACAAAGGATTACACGTATCTCTTTCATATCGTCAAAACATACTGGATCCATTCGAATAATCTCCAAATTGTTATACATTATCGCAGTATGCTTTAGGTCATGATGACCTATGCTCAAATACTTCAAGAACATACAAAAATGAAAAACAGGTTAGCCATACATCAGAAAAGAACACCATCAATTTGTTGATAACAATAAAAGGTTACCTTTGAGAAGTCCGTAAAGCCGTCAAGTCTCTTAAGATTAGGCACACTGCCAAGAAACTTAGCAAAATTGCAATTTGTACTCGGCTCAACATGCCCGACAGGGCCGTTAGGCATATACATAGAAACAGATATTTCATCCAAAAATGGCATATCTACTAGACAAATGTCCTTGAATACACCTTTGAGACACAAATACTTGAGCTTGGGAGCAAAGATTGTAAGAGTTAAACAACGAGAGACGCGTGTAAGGGAAAAATTCTCCAACAGAGGGAAACTTGAAATGAGTCTCTCAATTGCTTCAGAGGATATCAAAACACGTTCGAAGTTTAGGCTCTTTAAACAAGGAAATTTATTAAAACTATGAGGCAGATCCAACTCACAACACGAGAGCTTCAATCGAGTCAATTTCTCACAATTGAAAAGGCAGGAAGGCATTCTAAAAAATTCATCTTTCCCTAATTCAAGAGTCAAATCTGCAATATTTTTTTTCGAAAGGGAAAGAATCCACTGATCTATTTCAGGGCAGCTCTGCAGGTACCTATGGGTAATTTCGAACTTGTGAAGTGGTCCTTTGTGTAGCGATAGCACCTTGCAGATAAACTCGACAACATGTTTTTGGTCGTAATAGAGAGGGACACAATTTTCATCAAAAACAAGTTGAGGAATGGAACACCATTTGTACTTCCACTTGCTTGACAAAATGCTTGTTTTCAAAGCATCTCTTATGGGAAGTTTTATAAGAATGTTGTCTATAATGTCTTTAGGTAGGTTAGTGATCAAATCAGGACACAAAACATTACCCATTTTTATGACAGAAAAATCTAAGAATCTATCTACTCAAACCAATTTTAAATTCCTTTGTGTTTTTTACCCTTGAATCCAAAATTTGTCCGTTTGTAAAGATACCTAGATAAGTAAACATTAATAATGAAGCAAGGCATGAATAATATTGTCATCTAACAAATAAAAGTATGAAAACTTATTCTAACAAAATGTGAAAGTGCAATAGAAAATTAATAACATGTGTAAACTACAACAATCGAAAGAGTTTTCTATGTAATGAATATATTATGAAGAGTTTGACACAGGACTTGGATGGGGTGATAAATTGTTAAATGATTGGTTAGTTGTTTATATAGTGCGATCTTTTTATTGACATTGAAAATGAGAAAACTCTTATTAGTATCGAATGTGTAATTTTTTCTTACACATGGAACTAATTAAATCACCAAGTAGATAATATTTTAAAAACCAACTTAAAATTACACTATACATAAAACCAATATCTCCATTACTCAAAATTCCTGGAGATATATTTATTGTCTGGTAGATCTATTATAAACTGTTAATGCTAATATTTTTCGCTTGATTAACATTTTTCATACGCTACTATGTGCTACAGATATGTGAATTTTTTAAAATTTCTTTTGATTGATAGACGAAATGATAAATAACCATTGAAACTCACACAAATTGATAGCTTGAGATTCGAACACAAATCACGATGTCCAACCTAAAAATTTCAACATTTCTACAAGTTGAGTTATAACTTATGGACTTTTTATAAAAGGTTTACTTAACATTTTTGCTGCGCGTTTAGATTAGCTTATTCTAATGTTGTCGTTTATTTTTTTGGTGCAGCACTCCGGTTTCCAAAGGAAATGGATCCGGAGTACGTCCGAGAGGTGAGTAAAGTAAGATCATGAATTATTTCATTATAAATCGAAATAGAAACAAGTAATAAAAAAAACAAGTAAAACAAAATAAAGAAAAAAAACTTTGATAATTCTTGAGAGAACATTAAAAAGAAAACAAGTGAAACAAAATAGAAACATAAATTAAATATATCTCACCTAGGGCAGGGTTAAGTGATCTCAGATTCTCACGCTGGTGATAACATAATTTGTTCCCTGTAATAACAAAATAAATATAATATAAGGGAATGGGTTTGATAACAAAGTTACGTAGAAGCAAGAGGAGAGAAAACAAGAACCCTAACCTTGTTGCAGAGATATAGCGAGAAACCATTGCGGAGAACGAAAGTCTGCTGAGTGAGACAATCAAAACCCTTACTTGCGAGTGAAGAGAATAAATATTGCCACATAAGATAGAGAACCGGATATTTTTTATTTGGGCCTCCTTAATATTCGCCATGTAAAAAGAGAGTATTATATTTCTTCACTTCTGAAATCACCTTTTTTGTCAATTCATCTATCTTTTTAATTAGTATTAGTTTGATCCTTTTAACAATTTTTTATTTTACCAAAATCACCTTTTTTTGTCAATTCATCTATCTTTTTTTTTTTTAAAGAAAAAAAAAATATCTTTTCTTAACCCATCAAAGGAGTCGTCATTTGATCTTGTTTCCCGAGCTTCAAATTAGGTTTCCGTATAATCGATCTATCATTTTGAAGCTCCAACACAAACACAACAACAATAGCGAAGTATACTATCTTTGCAACAAAACTTATTAAAAATAAGAGAATATATTAACACCAAATGCAACGATTGATGATGAACTCTCCACAATCGAACTAGGAAGATGGAATATGTGGTTGTGATGGTCAAACTTGAGGTGGCTAACGCGATATATAACATCAAATATATTATATTGAAAGAAAAAGTCACAATTCCAACCAATGAAATTATAAATGAATCACCTCCAAAGATATCGATGATTGAGTCCTCTCCAAAAAAAACTAAAGAAGCAATTTATCACGTCATCTCCTTTTTTTAAAAAATATTTGACTATAAACTACTAAAACATATTTGAATAAAACATGTTTTGACAAATAATCTTTTTCGTGCCTTAAATTTCCTCCTATGAATAAAAGAAAGGTGCTCCGATTATTTTTAGGAAAAAAACAATTACTCAATAAAGAGTTGTTTAATTGATTTGTGCCTTAAAGAATTGTCCTTAAAACCAAACTTCAAAATATTCAATTGCAAAATATCATAGTGATTGAAGCGAGGCGTGTATAAATTTGTCATGTGACTATATTAAAGTATAAACAATAATGATTCAAACAAAAGCATATGTGAAAGTACAACAGAAATAGCTAAATAACGTTACAATTTACAATTCCATCACCCCATTGTATATATTATTATTGGGAAATTACTTTAAAAATCATTTGTCTTATTTAATTGTAACATATCCGTCATTTATCTTCTTTTTTTCATTGGTCCTTTATGATTATAAATGTGCACAACTTAACCCTTATTTCCATTTTTTTATTAAATAATTGATGAAGTGGCAAGCCACATAGGATAATTTTGGTTTTATAAATTTTTTTATACAGTCAAATTTATAAAAACCCAGCAATATATGAACTTTGGGACTATGTTTATGCTTCTGAACTTATTTTTTATGCTTCTGAATTGATTTTATCTGTCTTATTTTGAATTTTCTCACAATTTTTTTTCTCTACTCTTTTTTGTCTTTATTTTATCTTTTTGTTGATGATAAAAGGGGGAGTAGATGTATAGTATTTATAGGCTCTGAGCCCCATTCATTTAATTTTAAGCAAGTTAAAATTAATAGGACCTTCTTCTCATCTCTTAGTCTATTGAATGTGAGATTATTCTGAGTGTTATTACGTTTTTTAATGATGAATTTAATTAACATGAATAGAACTCAGGGGGAGCTTACAAACCTCACCTTAAAGTACTATTGGATTCAGGGAGAGCTTACAAACCTCATACCCTTAAGTCAACTTGTTAATTAGATTAACAACAATTGAACATTTTAAATACTAGTGTTTGTCATCATCAAAAATGGGGAGATTGTTGGAACAAAATGTGTTTAACATTACCCTCACACTTATATTAATCTCCAGAATATTCAGGTCCTAATTAATCATTATTAGATTAATCCAGAGTGCTTTGGTCCCTGATCAATCATTAATATTGTTGCTTTATTTTATTCAATATTAAATTGTCTCCAGAACATTCTTGTCCAAGATAAAACAATTGCTTAAATATTTGACTAAAGTTAAATTCAACATATAATATTATTTTATCATTCAGTCTTATATTAATCATTCTCTAAAAAATTCTAGTCCTTGTTAAAATAATCTTATATTTTAACTTAGCATCATTTTTCACATTCTGCTTATAAACATTCTTCAGAACATTTTGTTCTAATCATTTAATTGTTATTTCTGGATTCGTAGTGTATGTCGAACTCAGATAGTTCGAGTGACCACTTCATCATCCGACCAGCCACATCGGGGCGACCTAAGATTTGTCTAATGGGTTGGTTCGTTCGGACTATTACCGTATAAGCTAAGAAGTACTGCCTCAACCTTCGAGCCACCGTGAGGAGGGCGAGAGCCACCTTCTCGATCTTTTGGTACCTCGTCTCTGGCCCTAGCAACGCTTTGCTGGTGAAGTAGACTGCTTTCTGACCCTCCGTTGTTTCTCTGATGAGAACGGCGCTTACCGCGTCAGAGGAAACATAAAGGTATAGGTACAGTACATCACCTTGCTCGGGTCGTGAGAGAACTGGAGGTGTTGAGAGGGTCTCTTTGAAATGCTTCAAGGCGTTCTTGCACTCGTCTGTCCACTCAAACTTCATCTCCTTTTGTAAGAGTTTGAAGAAAGGGAGAGCATGTAGAGCAGACTTAGCTATGAATCTTGAGAGGGCAGTCAACATACCGTTGAGTGTTTGGATGCATTTCTTGGAGTGGGGTGTGGGAAGCCTAGTAAATGCTTGGCATTTATCTGGGTTCGCCTCAATTCCTCTTTCGGTTAGGTAGAAACCAAGGAACTTGCCCGCTTGTACCCCGAAAGTGCATTTTTCCGGATTGAGCCGCATGTTGTATTTACAAGTTTGTTCGAACACTCTCTTGAGATGGGTGGCATGATCAACCTCTTGTTGGGATTTTACAATCATGTCGTCCATGTAAACCTCAAGGATGTCGTCCATAAATGCCTTGTCATAGACTTTGTTCATCATACGTTGATAAGTAGCCCCCGCATTTCGCAGACCGAAGGACATTAAGTTGTAGTAATAGTTCCATGATTCAGTCATGAATGTTGTTTTCTTTTTATCTTCTTCAGCCATGGGTATTTGGTTGTACCCAGAATAGGCGTCCATGAAGGATAAAAGTTTGTAGCCGGAGGAATTATCTACGAAGAAGATATGCGTCTTTAGGGCAGGCCCTATTAAGATCGGTATAGTCAACACACATATGTCATTTTCCACTAAATTTCTTGACAAGTACAGCATTGGAGAGCCAATTAGTATATATGACCTCAGAAATAAAATTTGCCTCTAGGAGGTCTTTTACAGCTTTTTCTACAGCCTCTGATTTTTTAGGAGATTGCTTACTACGTCGCTGGGCTACAGCGCTTACACCGGGATCCACTGTCAACTGGTGACAAGCGACGCTAGGGTCGATTCCGGGCATGTCGATCGCGCTCCATGCGAATAGATCCGCGTTCTTCCTGAGGTTGGCGATCAGCTGTGCTTTGACAAGTTTAGGAAGATCCTTGCCGATCTTGAAGTTTATCGAGGGATCGTTCCCGAAGGGGACCAGCTCGAATTCACTGTCAGGAATAGGTCTCAGAAGTTTCGCGTTGAGCAGGTCCTTCTTCTCCCTTTTTTGTTCCTTAAGGTCTTCCTTGGTGAACCTAAGGTCAAGTTCGACCAAGTTTGTATCCAGAGTGCTCGCAGCATCTTTCCCTTTATCCTCAGCAGGTTTGATGGATTGGGGAACCGAGTTCTGGGCTTGGTTAGCCTGGAGGAAACATCTTCTTGCAGCTTCGATGTCTCCATTGAGAGAGGCGTTGATTCCATCTTTTGCATGGTATTTCAACTTCAGATGAGCGGTTGAACTTGCAGCGCCTAGTTGGGTGAGCCCGGTTCTCCCTATAATGCAATTATAGCGAGAAGGACAGTCGATCACCAGGAATGGGATCTTTATTGTTTTCTTGGCCTCCTTTTTGCCGAAGGTGACCAGCAGTTCCACGTAACCCCATGGCTAAGTAGACGAGTCGTTGAAGCCGTAGAGTTCATTTCCAAAATATGGAGAAAGGTTTTTCTCCGTAAGTTGTAAAGTTTTGAACAGGCCGATGTACATGATGTCGCATGAGGCCCCTGTGTCAATTAGGACTCGACGGACATCAGTGTAGGCCATTGATCCTCGCACGAGCAAAGGAATGGCTGAATTTGAGGCCCCACCAGGTAGTTCTGAGTCGTAGAGCGCCAAAGGTGGTCTTCCTTCGTGGTTGGAGGGGGTCAGCAAGTTGACGCTCATGAGCTCTTCAAATTTTCTCTTCATACCTCCCATGGAGATGTTCAGTGTTCCTCCCGTGATGACGTTGGCAAATGGAAACTACTCCCAGGTGCATGAGTAGGGGGTGATTTTCACATTGTCGGGGAAATCGCCCAGGTGCTCCACGGACATGGCGATTATTTTGCCAGCCTCCGTCCCATCGCCGATGACTTCGACGGTCTTTCTCTCCAATTCAGGGCTCTTGATAAATTGTTTGAGACGTCCTCGTTGGATGAGGAGTTCGATGGCATCCTTCAAGTGGATGCAGTCATCGGTGACGTGCCCGTGGCATTTGTGGACTCGTCAGTATTTTGTTTTGTTGACTCCCTTCCTCTCCTCAGATGGAGCCTTTGGTGGCTTAACGCCAGCTTCTGTTAGGTCGGCCACTGCGATCTCGGCAAGGATTTTCTCCCTAGACATGGCCAAGGGCGTATACTCGGTGAAGTGACCGTTGGGTCTTTTGCCTTCACGAGTTACTTTGCCTTCCCTCTTTTTCTCATGGAAGGGCTTTTTGGAGGATTCAACGGCAGGCTCCTCCTTCCTGGATTTGTTGAGGCAGTCTGCGTACAGCTCTTCTTCATATGTTATGTAGATCTTTGCGATCGCTAGGAACTCATTGAAAGTCCTTGGGCGATCCAAACGAACAGCTTTCTTCACGTCTGTGCCTTCGCGCATACCTTTGGTGATGAGGTACCGCTTCATTGTTTCGTCAGCACCTCTTACCTGAACAGCTTCTTTGTTGAACCTCTCGATGTAATCTTGAAGAGGTTCGCTCTTTCCTTGGACGATGGCTTCAAGGGATGCCACCATTTTTGGTTGCGTCCTTGAAGCGGTGAAGTGGGTCGTGAACTCGTAGCAGAGGTCGCTCCATGAGTCAATGGAGTTTCTCCGTAGGTTCTTGAACCAGGTGACGGCTCCCTGCACCGATTTGTAAGTGAGAATTGCCTCAATGTTCTCGATGTGCTCGTCTGGATCGATTGTCCTGTCGTATGAGTCCATCTGGGGAGGCTTTTCTAGCCCGCGAGGAATAGGAGCTTCTCGGATGCGCCGAGTGAATGAGCCGTAAGCGTTGCGGTCATTCCGGGCATCACGAGTGTCCTCGGAACTAGAGGAAGACCAAGAGCGCCTGTTACGCCTTGGTGGGGATCTTCTTGGAGGAGATCGTCTGGGTGGAGACCTCCTGGGAGGAGATCGTCTTGGAGGAGTTTGTCTGGGTAATCTCCTTCTGACCGACCTCCTGGTGTAGCTAGGAGATCTGACGCTTACTGAGTGCCGCGGGGATCTGGAACGTGACTGACGAGGGCTCCTTCCTCTTCTGCTACGTACTGGGGAAGGAGTCCGTTTGGCTCCGACTAGAGGGCGTGCTTGCTCCAGATCCATCAGGCGTCGGTTCTGTTCCTCGATTAACGACGTTTGTCGTTGAACCGTGCGAAGTAGGTTGCTGACGAGGGCACCAGTTGGTGTAGCGTCTTCAGGTGTCTCTGCAGGTGGGGTAGGACCTTGCAGAGGTCTTTCTTGGAGAGGGATTATTTGTATCGGTCCCTCTCTGGGCGTACCTCCAGGGGAAGGTGAAGATGTCATACCATCCCGTTGAGGGATGCGAATCTCACTTCATATCTGGGAGTTGGCACCGTTGGCAGCCATGGTAATTTTTTGGAAAGCTTTGGTTTTTAGGAGTATAAAAACGGAACTGCTGGTGCTTTGAATGCGGTGGTTTAAGTGGTGGTGGAATGCATCATAATGCTTCCTTGGAATGGATGGGGGGGTGCGTACCTGCAGGCGCTCCGACGCTCAAGTAAGTAGAGATCAGAGAGTGAGGGTTTAGAGGAAGAGTTAGATTCTACCTTGGGGACTGCTATGAGTCCCCTATTTATAGAGGTGGAGGGCTGCAGAGCGGTTGTAGTGGCACACCTGGTAGAGCTGTCAAAACAGGCGGCCCGGCCCGTTTAGGCCCGGCCCGAACGGGCAACGGGCTTTTAAGGGCCGGGCTGAAAAGCCCGGTTTAAATATGGGCTCGAAAAATAGGGCCCGAGCCCGGCCCGTAATTTTTTTTTTCCTTTTCGATTCTTTTAAGTACTGAACATATAGAACAACATAAATATACCGGACTCGTATATGTTTTTTTTCCTTCTCATTCTTTAAGGAAACAGAATTACTTAAATATACACAAATAGTGAACAAAAGATAAATTAAGATCGATTCAAGAGAATAACAATTATGGAACAAAAGTCAACAAATATCCAGAATGACTAATATTCTAAATTCAAAATACTAATTGTCCAGAAATTCAAAATACTAATTATCCGGAATAACATAAAAGTTTTAATGATCCAAAAAGTCACTCCCAAGAGTCACAACATCCAAGAGTCCATTCTAGTGTTAAAAAAAAATCACACACTTCAATTTTTTTGCGGGCTTTCGGGCTGCCCGCAGCCTGGACGGGCTAGCCCTATCGGGTTTCGGGCTTTGTCGGGCCGGGCTAAAAAGCCCTGAAATGATTCGGGCTGCAATTTTTCGGCCCATGCCCTTATTTTTTGCGGGCTTTCAGGCCCGGCCGTACGGCCCGGCCCGTTTTGACAGCTCTAACACCTGGATCTGGCGGTTACGAAATCATGGGAAGTGTAACCGCCAAAGAGTTTATTGCGGGAACGTGCAGAGAGACGTTGTGGTTCTTTTGAACCGGTCTCGCTCGCTCCATGCACCCCCCCTCGCGGGGAGGAGGTGTGTCGCAAGTAATATTGTCAAACATGGTGTTTGGGCTTTGGATTGTATTGGGCAAAGGTCCTTTTGACCGGTCCAGAACACGGCATATTCCACAAAATTTTGAAAGGACAATCAAAACACCAGCAGTGAGTTAAATCATTTTATTTTTGAGAAATAGAAGCCCTGCAAAAGAGATAGGAAAGCCATATGAACCAGGGCTTAAGAGATTATATTCAAACACCTGAGGAATAAGATTTTTGAGTAACATTTATCAATCAACTACAGACACAAAAATAGTAGAAAGTGAGCGTTGACACGTGCACGTGCACCTCACATACACATGGCTTGTACAAGTTTTCATATATATTGACAGAAATTGACTCAAAGTACACCATTGGATGCTAATTGTAATCAAAAAATAGATAAGTAACAAGGAAAATGAGAAAAAGGCATAAAAGAATGCATGACAACATAGTCAAAACTCAAAATGTTTAATCTCCGCGGATGAAATAAATTTCTGCTTTAGTAGAAGCTCTTCGAAATTTCATCAATTCAACCACCATTTTCAATTGACAATCCAAATCATACATAGCAGGAATGATACTCATTGTCTCCAGCATAGGTGAACAGCCAAGCAAAAATCTGATGAATTCGATCTCATGTGGCATACCACTCATTTCGGTCAACTTCACAAGTTTAAGCTGAGCAAGTATAGAATCCGAAGGGCATTCTTTTTCCCAAAAATCCAAACCGTCATATCCAGCATACGGGGCATTTGATATGTTTGATGAACCCTGCCAAAGTCAATTGCATAAAACATGCAGTTATAAACCTTAAATATTTGATTATATTATTGATATTTAAAAATAACAACTGAACTATGCAATGAGCAAGGACTTACCGAAATGTGAAGTTCTTTTAGATTAGGAGAGCTTGTAATCAAGCGAAAGACGACAAGTATTTCTTTCATATCCTCAAAACTTACTTGATACATTTCAATAGTCTCTAAATTGTTGTACATTATAGCAAGATGCCCTAGGTCATTACCTATGCTCAAATACTTCAAGAATATGTAAAAATGAACTAGAGGTTAGACGAACATAACATAACACCCCCTTTGTTGATCACAATGATGGTAAAACTATATGCAAAAGTAGTGTTAACCAACTTAACTAAATAAATAGATACTACTCCGAACTTGGACTCGATTGTAAGCAAAAAAATATCTAAATTTGTTGGATTCAAATATAAGCAATTGCCAACTAATCTATACACATTTAATAGTATTATTCCAAAATTACCCTTACATTAACTTTTTTAATATTTTGAGGAGATGACCATTATAACTAGGAGTATGTCGGTAAATATATTTTCATTTTTACATGAAATCAAGAAAATGAAATGCACTTCACTATCATCCTTAACAAGTATGAAAATATATATGTTTGAAAAATAACAAATTCAGAGGGAGTAAGAACAAAATGTTACCTTTGTGAAGTCAATAAGACCAACAAGTCTCTCGAGGTTAGGCACACCGCCAAGAAACTTGACAAAATTGCAAGTTGAGCTTTGCTCCATGTGCTCGTCAGTCATATACATAGCAACAGATAATTCAACCAAGAGTGGAGTATCTACAAGACAAATTTCCTTGAATTCGCCTTCAAGACACAAGTACTTGAGGTTTGGAGCACGTACAGTAAGAGCTAAACAGTCAAAGTATGACAGCGACAAGTTCTCCAATAGAGGGCAACTTGAAATGAGGCTCTCAATCGCTTCAGGGGATATCAAAACTTGATGAAGATTGAGACACTTCAAATACGAAAATCCCTTAAAACTAGCAGGCGGATACAACTCGCAGCGCGTGAGCTCCAATCGAGTCAATTTCTCACAACTAAAAAAGCATGACGGCATTCTAAAGAATTCACCTTCTCCCAATTCAAGATCCAAATCTTTAAGATCATTTCTCGAAAGGAAAAGAATCCACTGGTTTATAGCAGGGCAGGTCTGCAAGCTTGTATTGACAATTTGAAACTTATGAATTGGCCCTTGGTGAAGAAACAGCAATCGGGTGATAAACTCAACATAACTTTTCTGAACAACTTCTCGGTCAGTACAGTAAGAGTTAGGGTAACATTTTTCGTCGAAAACAAGCTGAGTAATTGTGGACCATTTGTACCTCCATTTACGCGACAAAATGCTAGTTCTAACAGCATCTCTTATAGGAAGTTGTATCAAAATGGTCTCTATAATACTTTGAGGAAGGTCACTGATCAAATCAGGACCCGAAAAATCATCCATTTTTATGCTTCAGCTAAAACACAACAAACAAAAGAAAAGCCAAATTAACTCAATTTGCAAACAATTGGAGTGAAAAAATACAGCAAACCCTAAGATCTATAAATCACATAATAATTATATATTGTTATTAATATTATGAAATATTAAAAATCACAATTTGATACAAAATGTAGCAAAAGCTGTATCTATAAAGAAAACATTTTTGTGATTGTGAATTATAATAAAGTGAACATTTTGAGTGAAATGAACAAAATTTGAGAAAAAAGAATAAACTAACCAGAATTGAGACATGGCAGAGGCGAGATCTGGTATTCAAAAGAAGGAAGTGAACTGATTCATTTGAACAAAATTATGATCTTTTAGATTATGATTTTGGTGTCTCTCTCTCTGGTGTTTGGGTTTGGTGGGATTTAGATGATGATGAGCGCATAGACAAAATCTCGTAAAAGCAAAACACTTGCCCCGATGAAATGAACACAAGCCTGTTGCATTGACTCACTCTAATTTTTTTTATTTTTTTTTAAGAAATTTGCTCCCTCCGGTCTCAAATATAACACAAGATTCATTTTTTAGTTTCATTGAGTAGTTAATATATCTGGTCTACATTGTAAAGCAGATACATTAATTATTCAATAAACCTAAAAAAGAGATTTTTTCTTGTATTTGAGACCGGATGGAGTACTTTAATTTAAAAGCAGTAATATTTGACACAACAAAAAGGGTAAGAACATTAAATATGGTTGTACAAAGTCAAGATCATCTCTATTTACTTTTCTCTATATTTTCTCCATTTAAAGAGATAAAGACATATAAAAAGTAAAAAATAATTAATAATGGTAGGACGCATTTAATGATGGCACCCATCACCTAACAAACACTCCCTTCGTTTCAAAATGAGTGTTGTTTTAGCCAATTGCACACATATTAAGGAATGAAATGAAATAATCATTAGATATAACACTTTTACTAAACTACCCTTACTTTATAAGAAAAAAATAAACTTAAAGTTGCATTGAAAATTGTGTGAGAGAAAAGTTGGAGAGGGTAAAGTTGGAAGAAAGAAATTAAAGTTGTATTGAAAATGTAAAGTGACATTCATTTTGAAACAAATTTTTTTGGCTAAAGCAACAGTCATTTTGAAACGGAGGGAGTATCATTTTTCTTAATTTAATTAAGGGTGTTGCTAATTTGTGCCCTTAAGGCACAAGATAAGAAACTAAATAAAGAATTTTAACCTTAGAAATTGTGCATTTATGACCTTAAAAGCTTAAAAAGTTATATTTTCAATACAATATTTATTGTTTAATTCTATTTTAAGATTCGCACAAGTTAATATTTCCCTTTAATTAAAGAGTATGTTTGGATGGGAGAATGATTTGAGGTAATGCAATGTATAGAGGGAATTCAAATAATTTGAGATGAATTTCATTGTTTGGATAATAATTTGAAGAATTTTCAAAATGATGAAAATTTTATTTATGAAGTATTTTGTTCAAGTTAAATTTAGATATTTCAAATGACATCTAAAAGTTAAGAATTTCAAATTTCTTCATTGTTTACTTTTTCAAAATTTGCATTTTGGTCCTCAAATTTTTCAAATTGACCCTAATTTTAATTTTCAATCATCTCTTTTATTTCTTAATTTTTTTCTACACTCAATATTAGTCCCTCCTCAATTCAAATTTGTTTAATTTATGTTTAAACTCCTAAGTTTTTAAAAAATGAAAGTAATTTAATGAGAATTATTTAAATTGTCTAGACAATTTAAACTCTTTAAAATTTCTCAATCATCTCATCCAAACACACTTTAAAAAGAAATGTTAATACTTTCTCAAACCATCACTTTGTTATTTAGTGGATAAGTTATTCGAGTCATAAGAACCGAAAGGGTAACACTTGAACCTGCTATATCCACTAGAAGTCCAAAAACAATAAGGGATTTCTTTAGCCGGTTTCTTCCAGTACCTCATCATGCTTTAATTCATTTTATATTTTTTTTTGGTTATATCAAGAATAAGTGAATCATCAAGTTGAGTCAGAAACATCTCAACTAGTTTGACACCCCTCTAATATCCCTATCTTATGTCGCTCACTCATATATATTATTAAAAAAAAAAAGAAAATATATTATACAAGAGGGGCCAAACCAAACTATAAAAAAAGAGACAAAGGAAGTGGGAAAAAAATGCAAAAAGAATGCATCCTAAAGGAATCGTTAATTAGACAAACCAAATATGTCCCCTGTGGATATCTTATGTGATGTTAATTAGACAAACCAAATATGTCCCATGAATATCTTCTGTGATAAAAGACGACATAGTCTCCCACCAAACAACCCGAGTAATAGATTGCCCATGATTTGCGACAATGTATGTAATGGTTTGGTTGCAGCTCATTTCCAACGCTATGCATTGATCAGAAGCAAAAATAAAGGTTGTCGGAATATTATTATTACTCCACATCCCCCAAATATTAGGCAGAAACCATGAAGGGACTTGAGAAAAACTAATCATAGGCTCACCAACAAAAACCATAGACGGTTTGTACGTAAAAATAAAATTCTTAAGAGCAATGCAGGAAGCCGAATTACCAATACCCCTAATATTCCAAAAGAGTATTTTCATTGGGTGGATGAAGATGGAGGACCCTGATACCGGGTTTGATATGCATCCCCAGTGTTTTTGGCCTTTTGGCTATTTTCTTTTTCCAGCACTTCATAAAATACAATGTAAAACCTACTTTAAAATCTTGATTCTGATCCAAATATTGTTGAGTTCTTCTACATGTTTCTGAAGTGCTGCACCTTGATGTGGCTGTGAAATGTCCTTATCAATGGGAGGATGGTTATGTTATAGCCACATTCGAACCTGCTTCCTGATAAGGGGACGTTTCAGTCACTAATTCAAGGATGGGAATTTGTTCACGAATGCTTGAACAGAATATCTCATATGTTACATTATGTAGTGCAAAGCAGTAAGTAGAGCTAGACTTATATGCGGGAGGATCATTTCCGTTTGTTGTCCCATCATTTACCATAATAGAATATGTAACACTACCAGTTGTATTGACCTTCTGTTGAGCAGTTTCTTCTGTTTGCGCATCTGTGGCTGTTGCGTTAACCGGTTGCTGGTCTTGAACAACTTCAACTTCTGCGTGTTGCTCAGACATATGAGTTATGATACTGTTCTCTTGTGCTCCGTTTGGTTTAGAAAACGCTTTTGATGAACCAATTCCGATGGGATTATCTTTAATTAAATTTTATTTAATAAACAATCTGAAGAAAAAAAATAGAGAGGAAGAAGATTTGGCCATTTGGGTCGATGATCTAGTTCCTATATCAACCTTCTCATATATCTTTGAAACCTAGCACCAACGTCCGTCACCACCCTAGCTTAACAAACTATCTTCTCCCAACATTCAAACAAATTCACGAATATTGTTTTTAGCAATAATGCATAGTGTTCATCTCTTAATTAGTTGGGAGAACACTATGATTTAGATTAAAGGTTGGGAACACTATAAACATTTATCTCTATATTTTCTGAATTTTTTATTTAATAAAAATTAGTTAAAGCATTTTTTGTTATTAATATTTTTGTAAAAAAAAAGGTTTTTAATGTTTTAATTGATTTCCTCTGTCCATACAATGGGTGATTCATTTAAACATTTTACATGGATTGAAAAAATGTATAAATCAAAGAGAAAATATCAAATATAACTGATGCAACAACTTTCAAACCATTCGATAAGCCTATTACTCAATCAAACTAGAAGGAAACCCAATATATAAATCATATCCTTACAAATAAAAATAAACGAAGTTATAGAATAAAGCAAAGACAGTTGTTGAAAGCGAAAATCAAAGACACTTCACAATTGAACATATATCTATCGATGAAGGAATTCAATCTGTGCTCCTTGTGATGCTCGTTTCATCCATAACAAATCTTGCAAATGCTTGATATTATAGGCACATCTGATTTCTCAGAACCAAAACAAACCTCAAAAGTAAGAGTTTTTAACGAAGAGGAATTTGCAAGTATGAACCGTACCAAACTCATAACATGTTTAATGCTGGTTCCAACTTTTACATTCATCTTCTCAAGTTGACTAAGACAACAGTTACTGCACTCTAACTCTTCCGATGGGTCCGGCGCTTGTGTCATAAAACCAGTGATATAATAAGTCTACAATATAAAATATAAAAAGTCACAATATGACAATAAAAAGACAAGCTAAGAATCATAGGGTATTCATGGTCACCTCCGTAACAAGTTCGACCAGGTTAGAAGCACTTTTGAGTACACTAAAAATATGCAAAAGTTCTTCTCTTCGATGCAAACTCACGGTATTTAATTTCAGATACTTTAAGCTTATCAGCTGTGATGGATGAATGATATCTGCAGATAACATCTATGCATACAAACAACAAAGTTGTGAGATATATTCATACAATAAAACACTTCAAATGGAAATAACAGAACTTGTGGAGGAAAAGAACTTCCGTGATAATTTTTGAAACATCAGGACCAAGGGCTTCAAGATCCTTGTACTTGCAAAAAAAATCTTGACAAAACTCAAGTCGTGGGACTGTAATCCACATATACCTCCACTTTCTAGACAGAACACTAGTCCTCACTAGGTCTCGGGCATTCAAGTGTTCTAGGATGCCATCGATGACATTACTTGGTAAGTCACTGATTCGATCAATGTGATCACCACAATTGGCCTTCTTCATGGACAGAGTCATCGGTGAACTACAAATTCAAGCAAGAGTAAATATTATTAAGAATTTTTTTTGTGAAATGCACCAAAATTGAACCATGGAATGGGATCCCTCTAGTTAGTTTTTCAATTTACTTAGGAACAATTTAAAATTTCAATCAATTTGTCATAACTTTTTCTTCACAAATGTCTCCTTTTTTCTTTTACATAGAGCTTTTCAAAGGGGGGAAAAAATCACATATGCTAAAGAGAAACTTGTCAAGCATTCGATGCCTTCATGGAGTGGGAAGGCTGACATATCTGGTAAGTGAAAGCGCCGTGCCCATCAATCTAACTGGAAACTGAATTAGTGATATGTACATGAAAGCAATTTGTTATAATTTAGCTTGGACTTTAGCATTGTTGATTTTATTGATATCTTATGTCATATATATACAAGACGGAATGGCAGAAACATGGAGGAAGATAGGGGAGCTCAAGAGAGAGAATCAACAAATGAGTAGAGAGGCCAAGAAGTTTGAAACTCTTTAAAAGAAATTTGTGCTGCAGGTCAAGAATACAAGCTTGACTCTTATTATGGTTGATCAGAGTAAAGAGAGATTTGTTATTATACGTTTAGATTGTTTTTGTAACTAAACATTATTATTAACATTTTTTTTTTCAAAAAATAAATAAATTCAGACAAGGGTCTGGTTGGTCAGGAATACAAGCTGATATCATAAATTGAAAATATTATCCTTTGATTTTGATATCTATACATGAGAAAGTTTACAGCCAACTAAATTCTCAAAGATGGATGATGTGAGCATCTAAAATTTTCAAGGAACTATATACCAAGAATGTTATGGTACAAATTATTTTGGTTTCATGTGGCCCAAGTTTGAAATCAATTTGTTTCATGTCACGCGTCAAAATCACTACGTTACTTGCATCCTTCATCTCCTTTCCACTGTATTTTACGATTTAACCAGAAAATAACCAAAAACAGTCAGCAAAATGACCTGAAACAGAGGGTCATTGTGGGCAGAGGGCCCCATCTTATGCAAAAAACCTAAACTGAAGCCCAAAAATTGACTCTTGCATTTATTTATTTTTACAAAGATAGACCAAGCTGAAAGAAGGACTGATCTGCTCTTATCATCTAAATCAAACAAGATTCTAACCACTCAACTTTTTCTAACACTTTCTAGTTAACTACATTCACGGCTACATTGAAAAGGCTATAAAAGCATTGTACTCCAAAGTGTAATAAAATAGCAACTTCAAATAAGTTTTGAGAACTTTAAATCGATTTTCAAGCAGACATTGAAATTAAATGTAAGCATGTAGACTTCAGATGGTAGTCCAAAATGCAAGCAAACCAAAGTTCAATAGCTTGATGTGAAAGTGAAGCGCTAGCAAAAAAGACAAGCGAATCAAGCAGCCCAAAACAAGTTGAAATGGCTAGTTGGCTACCAGCCATTTTAACACGCGAGCTGCATGTTTCAGATGCTCGCCCAAATATTCAATCCACATTAAAACTTCAAATCTATAACTTCTAACTGTCTAATGTAAGGAATACTTGCTTGAACGATAACGCCCAAGAAAAAATCTTAGAGATCTTGTCAATCCTCCTGATGTCGCATTTATAAGAATAAAATTTCTTAGTTATCAAAGTACCAGCAACAATGTAATGCAGAAAATAAATTAACCAATAGTAGGGTCAAGCACTTTGATGTCATAGCAATGTGTTAAAATTGAAAAGGTGAAACTCACAAAAACTAATTTGTAACTCAAAATAACAAAATGTTGTATTTCAACTAAACTCTAACAGGAATTGCAAATGTACGCCAAAATAGACCACTTAGTCGAACAAGCTAAATCCCATGTCCTGCAAAACAAAGATGACAATGAACAATTCATATGTTAATAGAGAGTCATGAATTCACTAAATAACAACTATAAATAACAAAGAAAAGTAGAGAGTCATGAATTCACTAAATAACAGCTATAAATAACAAAGAAACTTACATCATCGGACTCTTCCTTTTCTTCAACCTTCTTTTCCTCCTTTGCTTCGGCAGCTGGTGCAGCAGCAGCTGCAGCACCTCCACCAGAAGCAGCAACAGCAACAGCGCCTCCACCAGAAGGCACTGAAGCCAACTTCTCTCTGCCACTAGCAATTAGCTCGGCAAAATCCTTGCCCTTGACTTCACTCAAAAGCAACTCAATATTTGAGTCCTCGGCCTCAACTCCAACTATAAAAATAACACAACAAATTCATTCAAGACAATTCAAAATTCAATTATTTCGTTTTAACTTGCATCAAACGTCAATTGTTTTGCATTGGACCGACCAAGAATATACAAATAATAAACAAAATAAAAGTCTGCACAAATCAAAAATCAAGTTTTTCAATACTCAAAATCTACAAATGGTCACCGGACGAATAAAGATACCAGGTAGATCAACACAGATAATAATTCAATTTAAGAGAAATGCTAGCAACACTCACTTTTGAACGCACTCACTCTTTTATTGGATGAAATCAATGTATGTCCTACCACTTTGTGTGGGTTCTATTTCCAATGTGTAGACCCACAATGATTTAAACAAATAAGAGATTGAGTATTAGAGAGAGTGTTCAAAAGAGGGTGTTGCTAGCATTACTCTTCAATGTAATTATGTGTCGTGTCAGACATGACTAATCCGAGGACTCTCTAGCTAAAAATTTACAAATGCTCTTAAATTGTATTCTTTTTTACTTTAAAATTATATTTTAAATAAATAAAAAATGCAAAGAGTGGAAATCTTGCGCCACTATTCAGATTCAATTACAATCAAACCTAATTCGTTCAACTACAAAGTACATATCATATTTTCAATATTCGATTATCACTCAACTAATTATCAATTCTACAAACAAAAACAAAAACAAAAAACAGACACATTGTAGTAATTACATTCTATGACTGAACACAGACAAATAAAAACAGAACTGATTAATGAAGACATAACAAAAAAAAGAGAAAAATTAGGAGTAAGAACCTGAAGAGAGGATGGTTTTGATATCATCAGCGGAAGGGACAGCGTTACCGCCCAAAACAGCCAACAAATAAGCAGCGATGATCTTCATTTCTGAAGGAAAATAAAAATAGTTATTACTTATTAGCAACACGAACAAAGAACAACAACAACGTACGGAAATTGGAAAAGAATGAAAAACGTACTTACTTAGCTGGTTAGATTGGGATATTGCTGCTACCGCGATGTATGTATGTTGAAGGTGAAGCTCTGAAACGGAACTGTCAATTAATTTATATCATTAGGGTTTTTGGGAGCTTGGGTTTGGGCCTTTATCTTTTGTGTTTCCACAAATACCCTTGTTTATTGCCCTTCATTTTATACCATTTTTGTTTTTAAAAAATAATCATGTTATTTGCTAAAAAAAAATAAAAAATCATGTTATAGGATTGTACCATTGAACACTGAATAAATTTAGAAACTTTACATAGAAAAGAAACTTTATTTAGAAATTAGTCGATCCAATGTGTTTTCTTATACGAACAGAGGACGATTGGGGAACCTCTATAAATTTTGTGTTCTCTTTTCCTTACTCTTTAATTTTTGCAAATTTGCTTTGATATACGATGATGAATTAGGTTAATTAATATATGTTTTGTGATTGAATAATTTCTAAAACCTAATTTTCAACAATATTGTTGAGATTAAACACATTTATTATTATTTTTTTGGTGGTGGCTGGGGATCGAACTCAGACCTTGCATATTTTATGCAATGTCATACCAACTGAGTTAAGCTCATGAGGACAAACACATTTATTAATTCAATCACCTATCATATTAGAGATTAACTTGTTGATAATTTCATCATATATATATATATATATATATATATATCAAAGTTGTTTTGTCTCTTGCGTTGTTATTTCTTGTTTAATGTTAGATTTCATTTGACATAGTTATCGATCACTTTAGAAAAAGTTTTGATAAATGGAAAAACCTATTCACTACTTCTAACTTGTCGTTGTTCTTGCCGTATCGTCCAACAATAATTACATTTAACTAATATAATAATGATAAAAAATATTTTTACATGTGCAGTTTAATACACTTGTAAACCAGTAGTTTCCCTTAAAAAATATAAAATACACCTGTAGTTTCTTGCGTTTGTTTGTTTTTCTAATGATAAATGTTTGTTTTAAGTGTTGTATTAGTATTTTCTCCCTGACACCCTGAACATCAAACTCTTTAACTCATTTAAACTCTTTGCTCAACCAAATTAACTTCACATCCCCTACTCGTAGTTTGTTATGTGTGTAGATGTAAATATCAACTATTGGTTTATTTATTGACTAATAAACATATTTAATATACATTTAAAATAAGTAGTTTCCTAGTCACTTTAGAGGAACCACAACCTTTAATACAAGACAAGATGACTTTGGCTCAAAAGAATCTTGAAATGCATGTAATACTCATTTTAGACAATAACTTATGGGTCATGTTAACTTGTGCCCTTAGGACACAAGATAAGGAACTCAAAAGTAGAAATATTCTCTCAAATTTTGTGCATTCTATTTATTATAAATTCAAAAGTTAAATTGAATGCACACATTCCAACAAAAAGTTACATGTTGGGTTCCTTATCTTGTGCCTTAAGGGCACAAGTTAACATTTTTCATAACTTATTTATATTCCGAAGAGTTTATCGGTGAGAGTCACACCGACAATAACTCTAATACATGTTACCTGTTACCCATTACATATATCATAAAAATGAAGGTTAAAAAGTAATAGAATTTCTGTAATTTAAATTGGGAGGGGAACATGGCAATGTGCAGCCACCTGATGAAGGTTCAACCCTCCCCTCAAGATTCAAGAACCTAACTCTGGTATTTGATTCCCCAAAGGATTCATCTTTTTCTTCCATCCATGCCTTGCTTTAAGGACTCCAATCTTTTTCTGCAATGAACCACATAGCATGACATAACCAAGATTTTAATGTTCAAAAAAGAGCATTATCGGGTGCTTACACTACCATGGAAGGAGTAAATCATACTATGGGCCCGTTTGCTATAAATTAATTAAAATAAAATTGGTTTTTGTATAAATAATTTCAAGAATTCTTTAGCAATTTTTAACAAAAGAATAAACTCTGGTTGAAAAAGCATTCAAGTTTGAAAACTATGCATGTCAAAATAGTATTTCACTAATACGTTGAAAAAGCATAGACACTATGAACTATGCTTTTCCCTCTCTTCTATTAAAAATGATTTTCTTCAAAATCTAATCAAAATAGTTATTTCATTTTCAACATAAAAATCTTTTTCTAACAAAATGATCTTTGAAAGAAATTTTGTTTCGAGAAAAACTTAAATACAAATATTACTACATCAAAATGTTTTTTTTAAAAAAAATCTAAAACAAACAGGCCCTAATACTAATCACCACACCTAAGTAAGGGTATGTAAAGCCCGGTTCAAACCATTCAATATTGCAACAAAGCATGGTGATAGTAATAATTTGCATTTAGATACTAAGGTTTTGCAACTTACTTGACTTGCTCTACGTTTATTTGACTAACATAAAGGTGTTTGAACTTGTAGGTTATAGCTTCTCATGTTATTCTTCTATTTTAAGTTGTTTATGTCATTTTATATTGACGAACTAATTCAAACTTACTTTTATCAACAACTCCTAATTCAATAAGGAAACTTATAAACTTCCAGCTTTGTTTTACAAGAATTTATGGACTTTCGGTTAAAAATTAACTTATCATCTTGCAGCAACTTTTCAGCTTTTAAGTTTTTACAAGTTTATCAGTTACTTTATCAAACACATCCTAGGAAACTGAGACTCCACTAAGATCCATGGATCAAACCCCTAGACATCCAATAGAAACTATTATAATTGACAACTAAATGATAAAAAATGATTTTCATGAATGCAAAAGAGTGGGATTAAAATTTCCGAAACCAAACCATGCTTCATAAAAACACAATTATGGATGATAACATTACTTGGAGTCAGTAAGGCGGCCGTGCAAGCTCCATCTTGTGCGGAAACCTTCAATGCCCTGAACTCCACTAGCAAGAATCAAGCGCCTGTACATTTGAAATGAATAGTGTGAGCGCCAGATAATGTGCTATAATTTTTTTTTATATCCATACACCGAGAATTTCAAAATAAAATCCTTATGATAACCAGATGTCAAAAAATTTCAACACAAGATAGATATCCGTGCGTCAAATAATTAGTGTGAAAGCTAAAGTGGCAGGGACTTAATGTCAGCCAATCGAAATATTGAAGACCGTAAAGAAATCCAAGTGCAATTATGAACTTAATTCTTTTGAATACAGAGAATATACTGTGCTCAAGAAAGTAAGGCCCTTTGATAAAAAATTTAATATCCATCTCCAAATGGTGGCATTTGAACTCATGTTCGTAGACACGTTCAATTATAAATTTGGAAGAACAATATGCTGCTGGACTTCTCAAAATAAAAGCAGAAATATGATTATTGAAAAATTTAATCATGTTAGTAGAAGCTGAACTCCAGAAATTTCTTTGGAATCTTAGGAAAAAATCATCTTCAAGGATCTTCTATAAGTTAGCTTCATTTTCCCTCAGGTTATGCTAAGCACAGAAACATTCTCTGGACAATTTAGCAAACACGGACCACATAGCAATTATTTGAAAATACCTCTCCAATGATGTAACTTCTGCCTCAAGCTGAGTAGACCTCTCCTTGGCTGCATCTAATGGCATTGACGAACCCAATTTGAATTCACTATCTTGAAGCCGCTTCCTTATCTCCTTATCCTGCATTTTTTTTTTCAAAAGTAAAAATGAAACAAAAGAAAATGATGGTAGATCTAACAAACTGAATTGTTGCTATCATGTCCCTATCTCAAATATTACGGTGAGTAATGCAAGATGTTGAAATTGTTAATAAAAGGTAAAATATAAGTTGAAGTAGTTAAAGAAAGAGAGCGAGGAGGAGGATGAAGAGAAAACAAAATAAAAGAATATCAATAACAACAATGATCTTACCCTTCTTTCAGCACATTGTTTATATAGAGCAATCTCGTCTTGACAGAATGGTTCAATGTCGTTGATTTGCAAGCCTAAAAGATATGAATGAAGCTTATAAGTAAGACAATGCTATAATAGATATCTAATGTGAACATTTTACACAGACAACAAAAATCATGTAATGTATGCAACTTCTAACATTTATCAGTGGGTTGAACCAGGCTTAATACCTTAATCTCTCCACTCGTCAGACCCAATAAATTATAAAGCCAAAGAGTGGATACTCATTTTTCAGTTTTTACACGTATTTAATTCCACTTCTTCAATCACACAAAGTCACATGAACTGTTGAAATTTGGGGCCTAACTCATCCTTACAAAACCGGCTTGTAAGGTGAGGAGTGCCTCCTCTTTATAAACTCTTATCAAGCGTCCTATCTAACCCATGTGGGACTAAATCCACCCCCTCAAAGTCTTAAGTTCAAAACCAAATATCTGCATTACATTCATCACCCAAGAAGCAAGGAAGTAAAGAAAGACTTACACAAAAATAGATTTCTTAGAATTCCATCACATAGATCAACACCTTGAAGCACATGAGAGGCTATTTCTGGTGGTACTATTGGTGATGGAGGACCCATCATTAGATCATCACCAACCAAAATTGTTTCCTCCATACCTGGCTGCGAATCAACTGAAATGAAACCCACACCACACATATAAATAAATAAAATTCCCGAATTAATACAAACAAAAATGAAGTAATAACATACCATCCATGGTTGCTTTCTGGCAATTCTTCTGCGAAAATGCAAGGTAAATGGGAATATTATTAAACACCAAAATGGAGAGAGAAGAGATTTTGAATGAAAAGTGTGAAATTGGGCCAAACAATATTAGGATAGAAACACAACTTACATTGAAAGATTTGGGTGGGTGATCAAGAATGGAGGGTTTTTGTTTTTGTGCTGCGGCTGGAAAAGACAGAAGTGAAGAAGAAAGTTTAATTTCTTTTGTTCTACCAATAACCCCATTCAGCATAGTTTAATTAATTTTAATCACGAAAATGCCACTACTCGGCTTTGTAATTACTATTTTGCCACTAAAGAGAGAAAACGACGTGTGAAAGTATTTAGACAAGAGTTTCGAGACAGACACAAAAAGCTTTGTGAGAGTGTGTGAGAATAATTGTTTCAGTAAAAAATATTAGTAGTGAGAACTGACAAGTATTTATAGGTTTAAAGGTTTAGAACAACTCAAAGCATAAGTAGAAACCTTTAAACGTGCTTTTGGAGTGGTCAAACGCAGTTTGACAACAAACTCTCTTGTTTGGCTAGCATTCATGTAAATCGATTCCATCACCAAAACCACGGTGTACCAGAAGCTAAAATTTGGAGTTTCTGCGTTTGATTGAATCACGTTTGAGTTTTAATTTCGTTTTCCAATTTCATCTTTCCTTATTGCCCTTAATTATTGTCTGTCGTGACTGGAAAAAAAACGTTGTTATTTAACTCACAGAGGAAGAAGCCGAAAGAGATGGAGGATTTCTGGTGAAAACTCTTGGCTCGCAAGAAAGAAATTGATTGCTGAAAATTCTCATTTACGTTTTGCTTGTGGTATCTCAATTCATTTTTCACAGTGAGTGACTCACTGAGTTGCTTAATTAGTTTTTTTTTTTGGTAGAAGTTGCTCAATTACTTTAGCTCATTCGTTTCCTTTTCTAGTTTTTAATAAATTTATCCTCCTTTTTATTTTTTATAATATAAAAACTTTAAATCTTCCTTAAAAAAAAAACTTTAGATTTAAAATGATTTTCTAAACCAATAATTTTTTTACTAATTTTATACAATTGTATTAAATTTTATTGAACAATTTTTATTTTTTTATCATTCAACTAGGTTTAAATAATTATCTAAAATAAGAAAAGAATATATAGTTTTAATTAAATTTAAAAGGTTAATTTGGTCATTACATATTCAAAAGCAATTTTGATTCAAACTATTCAAACATCATTAACTCGTAAGAATCACTTTTACGTTGGTGTATCCAAACATAAAACAATTCACATCCAACTCACTTTTAATCAAAATCAATTCTCTCAAACTCAATTCTATCAATCAATTTTGTCTGCCGCCAAACCAAACACACACTCAATCAGAAGACCTCAAATTTGTTTGAAGAATGATTCAAATCTTTATAGTCAGGTATGGTTCTGATTAACAAATGATGTGATTCATTGTATAAGCAAATTTAATTGTTGTAAACTAAGCGGCTTACGAGAAAATATGATTCATGTCTTTTTGTTTTTTAAGGCTTTATTTCAAAGCTTGGGAGAAAAATGGGAGGAAATTAAAAAATCTTTTACATTTGTTGAAAAAGTGTTTTCTTAGAAAGTGATAAATTAATGTTTATGATTAATATATTTTTAAAATTAAAAATATTATTATGTTGTCCTCCAAACTTGCAAACAAAGCGGAAGGGAAATGATTTATAACTTTTTGTGACAAATGGATCAAATTTTTACAGATAGAATGGTGAAGATATAATATGATTCAAATCAAATATATGTGATACGAATCATACATAATAATATGATTTAAACAACCTCGTGTATGGCAACTTGATCTAAATTAATTTTTTTGGTCAATGATCTAAAGCATTATATGATATATCTAAATTAACCTAAAGCTTTTATGCCAAAAATGACATTTCAAAAGAATCATTATATGATATATATCTAAGGGAGAAGAGTGCATACAAAAACAACTAACCAAATCCTCCAAAATATCAAAAAGAAGAAGAAATACTCGGATAGGCATTTTCAAAATGCACACATGATATTCTGGGTTTATGTTTGTTGATGAAGATGTTGAATGAGATGGATAACAGATGACGATGATGGTGTTAAATTTGTTTTTATAAAACATAATGACATCTTTTACCCAAGTGGACAAAAAAATATTAAAAATAAAATTAATTATACAGTCGGCTCACCACATAAACTACGTTACACAATCAAATGAGTTAGACGTTGAAATCCAAAGAATCTTGAAATGAAGGGAGAATCTAAAAAAAATTACATGGGATAAATCAAATCTCGCTGAAATAGCAGGATAAACACTATTTAACCATTTTATGTGAATACAAATATTACAAAGTTCTCATAATAAATCTAATTTCAAAAATATTCATTACTGGTAAAGTAAGCTAAAATTATATCAATGACACATTTTTTGTTAAATGAATTTAATCAAAATTTGTTTAACACAATTGCAGCATGACATGTTTCATTTGTAAAATTTTGCTTGTCACACCAAAGTACATTGTCCTCTAAATTTCAAATACTCCACTTCTCAATTAGTCGTCAAGTTGTAAAATTGGCCCCAAAACTCAACTCAACATTACCAAAATCATGTAAAGAATCAAAACGAGAAAAGATTGGATTTTAGTATATTTTGGTATACCACCTGATCAAGATTCTAAAACAATCTACTTCTTGTGAATTGAAGGTTAGAAATGCCTTAAAATTGGGCTAACAAAGCCAACTAAGTTACAAAATTTCAAGTGGCTATAACACTTTCACTGACCCTAATTAACTGTTTCCATATTCTGTATTTTAACTGTCAATGAGTGCTTCAACACCTCTCTCTCCAGAAGGGATTGTCACAGTGAAGGAAAACTAACTTTTTTGCATATATAGGAATCACTTTCGGGTCAACAAACCTTTCATCAAGAAGATCCCCAAACAACCAGCTGTGACTACCACGATAACGGTAGTTGCAATGGAATTTGAATCTGTTATGTTTTTCTTGTTGGTTCTAGTTTGCTGAGACTTCTCCCCCAAGCTACCCCGGAGAAGATTATTGAGATTGTCCATTTGATGCATGATTTGACGCTGACCACGTGCAATGCCGGATATCTGATAGCACATAGCAGTTAAGTGAATCAAATAAGACAATGCGGAAGTGATTCCAAAGTCATACACCTTGCTTATAATAACAGCACCGGACTTGCACCAGTTACTGGTCACAGAATACAAATAAAAAACCAGTTTAAAGTTTAAACCCACTAAAAAACTAGTGATGAAGACCTGTGTTTTAAATTTTAAACATCTTTAATTGTTTGTATTCAGCCATAATAATTTACCTAGAAGCAAGAGGATTTGTTTCCCAACAACTAATATGAAATTATTGGACAATTGGAAACTAATAGGAAAGGTCTATATAAAGAAATGTGAAAATTCTCATAGCTTCACTGCTGTTCCTCAGGTCAAATAATTTTGTTGCTTAAATCATGAATTAACCCTATAAAAAGAATGTCAAATGACATTCACACAAATCAATAAACACGTGGATAAAATCATATCTTTTTTGGTGAAATCTTGTCTTTCATTTTCCGCCATCCTGACTCCTATAAGTGATTTAATGGAGACAACCCCTTATCTGGACCGTCAGAGGATGGTTGTAACAAACTACCCACATGGCAGGTTTAGCTAGAATGGGGTTATGTGAGGGTTACAAATAGTGGCAGGGAAGAGGGAAGGATATGTAGGAATTCTGACGGAAATTGGGTAGGGCAAGTTTGGGTGAGCATAAGGTTCCTTCTCCAGCAGGTTTATCATTTTGTGTTCGTCCTTATTTTCATTACCATTCTATGAGGATTTCTGCTCCGATTCATAGTAAACTTTTCATTTTTGTTTCTTAGTATACTATGTAACAGAATTTATCCTTCTGGTAGAGTGATTTAGTATCAATACAAGTTAATTTTCCAGTTCATATTTCGGTACCTATCAGGATCCAAATAAAAGGTATTATATTACCATTTTTTATTCTCCAATATCCATCTTTTAATCTATCATAGGCTCTTAAATGAGAGAAATTATACTTGTTTCGTTATAAAGCAAACAATCAAATATTTCCCTCCAGGAAAGTACAGCTCTCAAAAATCAACTTAAAAGGGTCAAAGTACAACCTTATGGATAAAAATAGGAGAATAACATACCTCGTCCATTAAGGGAGAGTCCTTATTTAATTGTGATGAAGATGAGGAATGTGGAATCTTAGAACCAGTTAAGCTACCATTGCCCAAACTGTTAATGAAGTAAGACGTGGGAGCAGAACCATTGCAGGCTTCGGCTTGAGCTGACATATTTTGTTGGCTCGGAGAATTATTCTTAAAGGTTAGCTTGCAATTCAGCTCTTCAATACGATTTGTAAATTCATCCATTCTATCATTGAGGGCGGAAATCTGTTCTGAAAGCTGACTAATGGCTCCCTACAACGCAAGTGATGATTTAAGTTCAGTACAGTTACATGAAATAAGAATTATTGCAAGTGATTGGAATTACCTGATTTACTTGTGTTGTCGAGGAATCTGAATTTCTTTCACCAAACCCCCGATTGTTGGAAAAATATCCATTAACTTTGGCAGCATTTTTGTCCCTTTGATTTGTATATGACTGAGACAATCCACTGTTGATAATACACAGAATTAAGTAATAGCAAGTAGTTCTCCAAGATGTATATTAACAACTTTCTATGTTAAAATTACTCCAGCCCTTCCTTCCTAGAATTAGATGAACTCATACATATGTTTCCTCTTTTTGTAAAATACACAAATGAAAAACCCCTCTCAACATTGACACTACAATAAATACTCAACCAGTGTAGCGGCAGGCAGTAACATAGAAGTGATTTAAAAAAGTAACCAAATAATCCATGTTGGTACAAAATTAAATTGAACTTCAATCAAAAAGTAAAATATTCTTTCTGACGATGAATTCAAAACATGTATAGACTAAGCTATTAGGCATAACCTTGTTGTAAGAGGTTGGAGTAATATACATGTGGTCCTAGGTGAAAATCTCATTGGCTTCATTTATACAAAGAAAAGTACTCATAAATATAGATAGATAATTCCTTGCCTAAAGATGGCCTAGTAAAATTTCTCAATAATTACAAATTTATCCGATTTGGCTCTGTTAGAACAGATGTTTTCCTCACTCAATATAGCGCCGAATAATTTTGTTTGTGTAGGTTTCCTTTGAGCATCTATATCTACTAAATTATAGAAGTCTGACATTTGACCAATTGATTTTGACAAAGCAACAGTTAAGCCTTGTCCCAATAGTTAGGGCTACCAAAATGGACCAGCAAGACTGCTGAATTCTATCAAAAAGTAAATCGTTTGCAAAATCAATGAAAACATGGTAATTTCTTCTTATGTACTTAGATTGAAAAAATTTACCTCCTCATATTCTTATTTCTCAGGGCAACCATGTCAGCAGAGGCTCTAGAAAGTGCTTCTTTGGGGCTTGAAACCAAATCCTCATCTAGGCTGAGCTTTGTCTTCAAATCATCTGGTAGGGCCTGTGGAACAGTCAGAGAGAGAATGTTGATATAGGTTATATTAGCATATGGTTAGCAGTCATACCATAACCTCATTCACGAGCCTTTCGAGTTGAATTTGCTCAATGTATGTACGAGGAATGTAGGAACCTTCGAGACCCAGCTGATCTCCTATGTCTTTCAAAACTAAGCGATCTCTCCCTTGTACCTATTTGTTGTAAATTTCCAAACATATCAGGGAAACACACAATTAGCTATCAAACTAAAAATCAGAATGCAAAATCAAAGAAATAGAAGAGCAAAATGTCTATGACATGTGTCAGATGATAAGTACCGGCAGGTAACGAGAAGAAATCCAAGTCAACATGGAAACAAACAGTGAACTCACAGGTTAAATATAAATATATTTTTACTTGAAAAAATTATTTTGGACGAGATCTTAGATGCAACAGTTGAATTTCAAGTCATCAGATCAGCCTCTTGCAAATGCAAGTGAACTGGTGAGGCTTCCTAGATTATATCTGCCATGGATCTGATCGTTCTCTAGACCCAACCATGGGTGAAGCTATATAACACAAGGTTGCTCTTTTTTATATTTATTTTTCTTTGGAAGTTTGTTCCTTATCTTGATAAATAAAATGAGAGGCACCACCAAAAAAGATAAATAAAATGAGAGGAAGCAAATATTTGATATGCTTATTTGAAGAAACAGTTGCTTTAGCTTTAGTTCAAAGGTTTGACACTAAACAGCAATATTTTATTTCACAACTATGTTAGAAAAATGCACCATAAAACTAATTACCATGGAACAATAGACTGATATATAGTAAAAAATAATGCAAAAAATATATACTCATCGACTCCATAATTTTTAAAATAAATCCAGTTTGACCTGATCAATCAAAACTCAAAGGATAATTTTACTTTTCATGAAATTCTCTAGGATTTCATCATGAAAAGTAAAATTCCAGTAAAGCATATATCGGAAGGAAGATTGTATTATAAACTTATGACAGTTACCTGAACATAATGTCGATTAAGTTGCTCAAGCCAATCTAGTTTCACACAAGCCCTATCATCAGAAAAGACATGACTGTTTCTCTTAAGGATAGTAGCTATCGTATATCCCAAGGCCATTAGTCCACCAAGGAGGCGCACACTGACCTCAAAAGTAATTCTCGGTGATATGACAAAGGGACTATCTGTCACCCATTCCTAAAAAGTTACCGGGCATCAATTAGTTGCCACCAATCGAAAAGTTCATTATCCAGGCATCAACTATGAAGAATTATAAAAAATAATATGCAAGATATCAAAAATTGATCCTATTATAATTGGTCCAAGGAGGAAAAAAAAAGCAAGAGGAACACCACATACCAAGACAATATCAAGCGTTTACAGTTCTAAAACAATAAAGAACAACCACTAAAAGTCTCCAAATATACTTCTACTACAACTACAAACTTTTAAGTTTAATAAAACCAAAATCAGAGAAACTGTATAGGAAATGTTCAAACTTCATATCTGAAGATCTGCAATTCATAGCAAACCTAGCAGCAGAGTATATTAGGAGATGCAAGAACAAATATTCGTTGCAATGTGCATGTATGGGTATCTGTTCCCACAACACCAAACTTCGATTCCTTAACAGCAACAAGGGATATCGTTTCATTTTGGAACCTTGGAACGAGTACCAACAGCTAACCAAACACATTCTTATGTTATTAGCTGCAGCACCTAGAATGAGTGAAATTATATGTGCTTCAAAAATGTTGTCAATCTTATTTAGTCATATTTTTATTTATTTTTCAATTAAATCCCAAAAAGATGTTGAGCCAATTCTAAAGAATTATCAACAGAGGCAAGCCATTTAAAATCTAGATATATAGAGATGATCCAGTTAGCCTTAAATTTGTAGTTTTGTATGTTAAGCTGTATGTCCATTTATTTTATAAAGTTTTGCTCAGCTGTAAATTCATGCAAAACAAGCTCTATTCAATAAATAAAATTCAGATCACAATGACGGAAGTATAGCGCTTTGTATAGCATTTAAAAAAAAAATAGTGTATATAGTTACTAGAGAAAAAATGGATTTGAGGGTTTTTTATAATGAAGACACTGAGAAGGCAGAATCTGAACTGCACATGGCCACTTTAAAAAAGAAAAAACTGAAGAGTTGGTGAAGATCGACTCTGATAATCACAGTGATTTGTGAACCTAAAAAGAGAAAGGAAGCCACTGGTCCTAGTGTTGCTGGAAGAGGAGTTTGGCTACTGGTAGATGATCCAGTCTTAGGATTCAGCAGAGGTTGTTGAATATGCCTCACTATCTGACCATGAGAATAATATGATTATTGAATATCAAATTCAAGATCTTAACGACTTGACCTTCCAAATATTAGACAACACACATTAACACAATCATTCTATCATACATTACTACAACCAGCAAGGTTTAATTTTAGCTACTCGATAAAACAACACCATCTAGTTACTTGCATATAACAACGTGAGAATGTTTTTCAATACACCGCTCTATTAAATACACTTACAGATATCAGCTAGAATATAAGGTTTTTCATGCATTAAGGGCCCGTTTGGATTGGCTTATTTTTCAGTTTATGAAAAATAGCTTATGCAAATAAATAAGCTTTTATGTTATTTCACAAGTTTTTGCTAACGAAAATTGTATCTTCATAAGCTGTTTTTTCATAAACTACCTTGACAAGCTTATGAATAATACATAAAAGCTTATTTATTTGCATAAGCTAAAAAATAACTCAATCCAAACGGGCCCTAAGTATCTTGTTATGCACTTTTTTAGTCATGTTAGGTTGTAGTCTTCCTATGCTAGTACATTACCTAAAATAATAGTATAAATGTGTTTTGGTGGTTTTTATCAAAACATAATATATCAATTTAAATTAATCATTCCAAGTCCTGTATTTATGTCTTTCCCCGATATTTCAATTGAATTATGTCTTATGAAAATCTGAGATCATGTTGTATAAACAACCAGGTCACTTTAGAATATAAAATATAACCTCAAACATGAGACTGTATTTCCCATCCTTGTTTCGCATCCTTAAATATGATTGGCATGTTTCTGGATCTTCACCAGGAGGTAGAAGATATATGTCATAAGTTTGCTCAGTTGTTTCCTTAAAATCTTCAGAGAGAACAGCTTTAATTTGATCAACTGCTACATTTCTTGCTGACTGAAATAAATAATACAACAGTTACTAGCCGTATTTAATTCATCAGGATTGCCCATTTTTTTCCTTTCCATCAACTGAGCTACATTGGAACTAACCTTTAATATATAAGTAGGGCTCTGGAATCCAGTAAATGGATTAAATTTGTTAATGATTTTTATATGAGCCGTCTTAAGATCTGGCTCAATAAAAGCCTTGTACATTGGATATACCTGCAAAAGTTTGAACTTCACCACTTGTGCAGATACAATTACTTTCAAAATCTATTTAAATGATGAATCAAATTATAAGTACCGTCTCAGATATTTGATGAATAATTTCTTCGGGTTCTTGGCCTGCACGTTGTATGTCACGTATCACTCGCTTTACAAGGTCAAGGTGAACTCCCCCTGTAACAGAAACTCGAAGGTCCAGCAACGTTCGCAACTTCTCACTCAAGGCATAGATACCCTCAATAATCACAATACGGGAACTTGGTGCTTCTACAGTCCTGTTAGCAGGGTACACTTTAACATGGAATCGAAGGCATGCAAATGAAAATGGAGTGAAGGATCCTTTCGAATTTTGATCCAATTGAAAACAATTTTGAATTAAATTATTCGCGAACTTCAGATTTACATAGTAATTGACAGAGATCAGAGCAATAAACAGAAATTTGTAGCCAATATTAAGAACAGTATGGGGCTACATTCCTATTGTTAAAGATTCTCACATCAGATAAGAGATGGCCTGACAATGTATTTATAAGTGGGGGCAACCCTCACCTCACAAGCTGGTTTTGTGGGGGTTGTGTTAGACCCAACCACGATTTCTAAGACCTATACATTCATATCATTACAAATATATTAAACAATAGTATGCAGCTACATAAATTTAATCTTTATTTTGTCCAAAATAGTGTTCATGGAACATTGGCCGAGGAAAAATCAACTCAGAAAATATGCAAATTGCGAAGAACAAGTGCTAAAAATGACTAGGCATTTAACCTGTATCCTACGCGTGAACTGGACTTGAAATCATATATCGGAACCTGGACTGTCTTCCCTTCCTTTAAATCTTGTAAATTCTGGAGCAATGTGTCATAGTCAGTTAAGCGTGGATCTGCACAAGAGATAACAGAGCTGACAAGAGATTTATGTCTTAACTTCAAGTAGTTAACTTATGGTTAAATGTCCCAATAATCAAAGCACAAACATGAAACCAAGACATTAGATTTTGTGGATCAGGTAAATCTATCCATCAGATGTACTCATGTACACAGATATGCATATATTCTAGCTCATCTCTGTAAAGCATGCTGGTAACAAATGATTGGAAAGGGTAAAAAGAAGAAGAAAAAAAACATTTTCATTTTAAGTCCAAAGGCAGAGTAGTTCACTAGAATTTTACTATCTTAACAATACTTTACTTTTCAATTTTCACATATTAAGAGTTACTATGGGGATGTTTTCAATCTTTTTAAATTGATTCATTCAGTTATCAATCATCGAGTAATCTATAATATCATTTTCCTCTTCATCTTCGACATTTCTAGCAACAGCTTAGCTCAGGCATTACTTCTAGACATAGCCTTACAATTCAACAAGTGGATTTAACAATTCAGTTTGAACTTCTTACTAATCGGAATAGACCCTTGACCTTAAAAATACCTTGACAACCAGTTCTAATCACCATATAACTGAGCCATTGGGGTATATCAGCATAAACTCAAAAACAATACTACGATCAAGAAAAAAAAATGACATCTAAGACTTTTGTAGGGAGAAGTAACACAACAGATGGTAATGGCATTAGCATCCACAGCACAAAAAAAAAAAATTAATCATGCTATGAAGCCTGCATCCTGATAATGAACCACAGAAATAATGATAAAAGAAACACAAGACCAGATGATGATTTACCATCAAAGTTGCCATCAACAATTCGACTAGCATCATTGTAATTATCCATTGAAATGACAGCAATGCTGGGCATGAAGTTGAGTATCTTTTCAGTAAATATAGTCTTTCCAGCTCCCGAAGGACCCGCCACCCCAACCAATATTATTCCATCATTCTTTTGGGCTAACAATTGGCATGCACGAATCACAATGAAAAACCCCTTCTCGAATGATAGTTGATCTTGTATTGAAGAAATCCCATAGCGATTAGAGTCTTTCCTTTTAACCAAATGAACTTGATCTTTTAAAAGACCAAGACGTTTATGATGGGAATCAGAACTAGAAGTATCGTTCGCCATCGAACAACTCTTGATTTCCTTTAAAAAACACAAGATATTGTTAACTAATATTAAATGGAAAAACAAATAAACCTACAACAACATCAATGTTATTGCCACAGATACATCATAGCATACTTACAGCAATGTACAAGGTACGTACGATTATAGTTTATTAATTACAAGTTTACAACAATAGTCTTCTGACATAAAACAAGAAAGTAGCCTTAATATTCTAATTATCATTTCAGAGCTCGTGTAATTTTGAACACAAGAACTGTAGTTCTCATTTAACTATCCTGCTGTAAAAACATAGAAGTTATGTAGGTAATACTAACCATCGACAATTTAGTTATTTCATTATCAACAACCTATAAAGTAGTAATGCTCTAGGCAAAATCTCAACATTGGAAGAAATTGAATTCACAAAACATGGAGAGAAAAAAACGCAATTGTTAACAAATATCCCCAATACACAACCGCTAGAGGAGCCCGTACTTGTTAGCTCATGTCATAGCTAAACCCCATATCTCGTCTCAATAGAAATACGAAAGTGAGGGTGTATTTTAGAGAAAAAATGCAGAGTTGTAATCATTGATTGAAAGATCAAAGGTTGAGATTATGATAAAATGCTCGCCAGCATAAATCTTTCTAGAACCAACTCTTTTGATCGAAGACGACATCGTCCGATGTGTGACATCATGTGTTGTTTTACAATGGCATTTGATGAGAGACCTGTATTTTTCTACGTCATACTATCGCTACAAAACAGACTTACAAAAATGGGAAAATGTGGTAAAACCATGACATGGACAAATGGAAGTCTCTCATTGGATCTCGGTGCAAAATTGATTCGCACCGACAATGCATACCAAACTATGTTGCATAGTTACAAGTACGGTAAATACAACAGTTTTTAAAAAGTTAAGGTATGGTAAGTCAATAAAATCAAGAATTTTGTTATGTAGTACAACAAAAACATGATGATAAAAGTGTTTCAAAAGTAAAAAATTAGAAAGAAAAAAAAAAACTCATATAATACTATATTATCATATCAATATATAAGGGAATCACAATTTTCAACCACGAATAATGAGAAAATAAATGAAGTACCGCGAGACTTCACATTTTTACAAGCACCCATGCTTCAGATATACGTGCCAATTAAACTAAATAAAAAGTATACAAGAAACATGGTAATTCTCTAAACATGCTTCAGATATAGGCCCAAAGAGTGAAATGCAAATATGATGTACAGGTGCAGGATTTTGCTGACCCTGTGGCTATGATCACAAAACTCTCTTTTTAAGAGGTTTAAAAGGATGGGGCCAAAGATCGGGCAAGAGGTAAGTAAAGTTTAACCAAATGTCGCAATCATTTCATTTGTAACCTAAAAATAACAGACTATTCCAACAAGTATGAATAATAAAAAGAAGAAAAGAGAGCGGCAAAAAAGAATATATAAAAATGTATTGAAAACAAAGCAAAATCCAAATCAACGATAAAGAAAAGGAGAATGCGAATCGAATGTGAGGAGGGAGGGACTGACCGAAAGAGTTAAGAGTGAAGAGAAGTTGAGCAACAAGAATCCAGAAAAATAACATGAGAACAACAAAAACCCATTATTTGTAGGTCGGTTTTGATTCTGAACCAATATTATTATTATTATTATTAATATTCTATTCAATCGTAGGTGGTGTAACTCTTTCCCGAAATCAAAGGGAATGTGATCTTGCGGGATATTTTCGGGATGTATGTGGGACTCAATTCTATGGAATCTCTAACTGGAAACACTCAATCTTTTCAAAAGGACTCAAAGTTAATTAATATTCTATTTTCATAATAATCAACCAAATGTATAAATTACAATATATTAGAAATTGTGTCAATTTTTTACCAAAAAAATAAAATAAATTGGGTCAGTTTATTTCTTAAAAATTAATGTTTCTTTATAAATATTTGTTTGTGGAACCGTTAACATCTGTCTTATAGCACGAGCTAGCATGACTCTTATTTTTAAGCAATATAGAGGTTAATTTTTTTTGGGTGGTGTCATGATGAATTCTTATAAAATGTGTCCGATCGTCCTTTTTCGTAAGGAAAAAAAATGTCAAATCATCTTGGTGAGCATAATTTAGTTGGTTGAACATTGCGATATATCAAAATCGAGGTTCGAAACATGATTCTTCACTTATTCATTAGATATGAATTTTAATGTTTTTTATGCTTACAAATTCAGATTTAATTCATGTTTTGTTAAAATATCATTTTTTTTTTTAAAGTGGTTCTTATAATATTCTAAGAATTTTTGAAAAAACTCATTCATAAACCTAAAGGATACAAACGATCTGACGTATAAGTAGGGACCAAAAATTGTAATATTTATTGAGGCAAATAATATATTTAACCTTAAAAAATATGTGTTATGATTAAATTGTAACATGTTTATATCTACCAAAAAAAAAAAATTGTAACATGTTTACCTTAAAAGTTGTAATACCCATTTGTATTTTGGTGGCTCATTCTCTAAAAATAGAAGAGGATCACACATTACCTTGGTATGCAAACCTTAATGGTCATAATTCCTCTCGTATTACGGCTAGCACCGCATTTTGATTTGTGCTTGTGGGGACTCAATAGAGACGATGTCGATTACGTGGCACTTGTGGTCATCCTGCATCGATTCTCACAGATGCTTTAAAAGATAAACACATGAATCCTTAAAAGTGTTTGATTTTATATTTGATTTGTTATTAATAGTTTAATCAAGATTCCCTTTTGGGATTGTTCTGCTAAGAAGATTAAGTTTTTTAAAAACTCCTCTTAAATTTCCAATAGTGATGGAGATGAATTACAAGTAACATGAAAAGGATTGTGGAATTGAGAGATAGTATATATCCAAAAGGGTTTCTACCTTTACAAAAGGGTATGCGGTTTTGATTGAATTTTTCTTACTTGTTTTCGATTTTTTATTGTTTCTGGGTTTCAAGGTGTGGATCTTGGTTTGGAACTTGATGATGGATTGAAGACAATATGGGAGAAGAACTCAAAGAATGGCCACAAATGAGAGGGATTCATGAAGATGGTGTGTTTGTGTTGTTGTTGATTTTGTGAGAAGAGGGAGGGGGCGTGATGTTGAACAATGTGACCAAATGGATGCTTGTCATCTTGTTTATCAAACAATTGTTTTTAAATTTGAATGATTTTTATTGGAAATTAAATTCTAAGGTAAAAGATTTTAGATGAATTGTAATATCCCGCTTATTACTTCACGGTGTTTTATCTGTTAACTCGCCTTGTGCGCGTTTTAGGCTGATGGGCGTTTTGGTAATTGCGCTTAGGGGCTATATAAGTGGCTTGGACCAAAATCAATTCACTATTCTTTGCCTTTTCTCTCACTAAGTCTCAAGAACAGATTTATGTCCTCCCTCTCCCTTTGTACTCAGCTCACTCTCCCTCTCCCTCTCCCTCAATCCAATCTTTTCAAACTTCCTCCCTTGATGTAATCATGCAACATGATAGAAGCTTTGGATGAGCATGTAGATTTCAAGCTAAACTCACTCAAGTTTCCTTTCCTCCTCATCCTTTTAGAGTGAATCCAAAGCTGCAGCTGTGTGTGTGCGCATGTTCTTGATAACTGCAGGTGAGTTCTGTAGCTAGCAATCATCCTTGGGTTATTGTGTAGTGTTAGGTGAGATGAATGAATAATTAGAAACTTTATGAAACTTAGGTTTAATGCCTAAAGTGCTATGATTATGTTGAAACTGTGTAAATTGTTGCCGTGCAATGCTTCTAAACTGTTTTTCAGGTGCCATGGGTGTAATGTGAGCATTAAAGACTTGATTTTTAGGCTTTTTGGTCAAAAATACGATTTTCTGCACTTCTGGACTGATGACTGTTCGCTTAAGCGTGCACTGCACGCTCAAGCGTGCAAAACATCGTAACTACAGGCTATGCACGCTTACAGGTTCGCTTAAGCGTACAACACTTTGACAGCATACTTTGAAAAACTTATTTGTGGCCCAGAGTGCCGTCCGAAGTTTTTCTTGCAAACCATTATAACTTTATAACATCGGTACCAAAGGCCTTCAATGTCAAGTCGATAACATGCATCACATGGTACGATTCTTTAATAAAATGCATGAGTAACATTCACTAATCCAATGAACCATGGCCCCTGAGAGTTATATATGTTTATGCTGGTTAGAGATTGATATCTGGGTGTGGGGAATAGTTAGAATCCTGTCTAACTGATGGGTTAGAGTATCTTAATACGCTTCTAAGGCGTGCTAGGTAGTGACCCACTATGACTATGGTTATGCTTTCGCTATTGTTTATGATAATAAGTAACTTGTAGGTGTCGTGTCTCTTGAGATCCACACCAAGGGGTTCACGTTAGGGGACGGGTTACGCCCCGCAAGGGGGGCCTGCACGGCACTGAGGGAGTCCGATGTACCTTAGCTAGGAATTCATCGGTTATGTAAGGGATTGTACTCGGGGTTACTCCACCCGATACACTCCGTAAAATGAACTTAGATAATTATGTGTTACACCATATATGATATGCTTATGACAATTAATGACATGATATGAATGGTACAAGTTAACTACAAGTAACGACGGTCTAGGCTGCACGATCGTCTTAGAAAGGTATAAGTTCACACACGTATAATCAACTAATCGGTTGTATTGTAGACACGTGGTAACCGTAGGTTTCCCCGAGGTTACCTCTAGCCTAGGACTTAGGTGGAACTCACTGAGACGTTATGTCTCATCCCACTCCTTTTTTTGTTCAGGTTCACAGGTTGTTCGAGGCAAAGGTAAGGAGAAGGCTTCAAACTGATCGTGCTTTATCGGATCTATGTTTATACTCTCTAGCTTATGTTATGTTATTTTTAGCTACATGTATCGTGATGAAACTTGTTGTACTTGTTTCCCTAGAATGGCTATGCATAAATGATGTAATATATGACTTGAGACGACTCATGTATCTGAACCTCGACTTATATTGTATTTCCGTATTGTATGATTAATGTATCCAGTATCAGTTATGACGTACGTGTTAATTATTCTAGACTCTTTTAATGCGGACGTTACCAAAATTTTATTATAGAAAAATCGAAATATATTTGAAAAAAACTTGAACATGCAAAAATTATAACATCATCCATATCAATAGTATTTATAAGTAGAAAAACTACTAACATGTTGAAGCTTGATGATATAACAGATCTAAACAACAACAAGGTTGGTAAGGGAACAACAGGAGGCAATAAACTTGACACTGTTGCAAATTAAATGAAATAGAAAATATATAAGTAAATAAGCAAACAAAATTATAAACATGAAATTATAACAGTCAAAAGAGTTATACCTAATGAAATTATAACAATCAAAAGAGTTATACCTAATGAAATAAGTTTAATGAAGATGGGAAAGAACAAAAATTTTTTCTAAGTGTTATAAGGTTGGAATGCTGGGATTTTTTCTAAGTTACCAAAGTGAATCTGTATGTCTCAATGGAACGGTGCAATTATTTATAGATCCAAAATTTGCCAGGAGTCCTACTAGGAGCTGCCCCTCGCATGACTCAATCTCCAACCTACCTAGAGTAGCCATAGAACGGGCATAAATGTATCAGCGAATGCCAGGGACTTGTGCATTTTGCCATGGGTTGCGCCCCTCGCATGTCAGCTTTTCAGAGCTTTGTCAAATCTTCTGCAGAATGCAGAGATTCCCTTGAGTTTAGGGACTACAACACTGCTATCCTGTCCCCCATTTTGAATCAAAATTTCGCGCCTAAAACATGTCAGGGGTTTCCTACAATTTGCCAGGGGTCTGCCCCTGGTTTATGGTAGGGTTTGAAATTGCAATTTGCCAGGGGTTTCCTTGGCATTACTCCTGCAAATTTGGCAGGGGTTGATGCTCCTGGCATTATTCCTTGGCAAAATGCAAGATTTCTTGTAGTGTAAGTTTCTCCTTTGCTTTTTATTTCAAAAATGTATTTATGTGCTACTTAAACTTTTAGAGAATGATAAAATCTTAGTATTTTACATTTCTTACAAAATAGAATTAATTTTTGTCCATGTTTTTAATTTTGTTTATGTTGTTTGCCGAAAATATGTTGTGTTTTACCTTTTTAACTCGATTTTATTGTTAGAAACAAAAGAAATTATTGTTTCGAAAAAACCACACCAACCGATCCAACCAAACCACATTAGTTTGGTTTAGTTTAAAGAAAGTGTATTATCTTTTTTTTAAGGAAAAAAAGTCTATTCACTCCCTACTTTTCTAATAGATTTTTCATTTTGAAGAAAACTATTTTGATTCAATTTTCAGCCTAGTAGTGCAGTACTGGTCCAGCTTTCAAACTTCCCCAACCACTTGTAGCCTTGTAGGTACGTATTGGTAATGTTTGTTTTTGGAAAGTTTCTTTTTCTACAACAGCCTATTCTTTTGCTATAGTTGTATCGCAACAACAGCCTTATCGAACAAGTATGAAACCGGCCTTTCTTTCCTGTTAAGCAGATATGTTCCCATTTGGGACCTAATTTAAAATACGCAGGTCCAGTTCACATGTTACAAAAGAAACCAATACATATAAATATGTCTGTCTACCTTATCAAGTACTCCAGTTCACATGGGAATAGAGTTTAATTACTTCCTCGTTGCGTGTACGTGGGAATATTTTATTAGAAGTTACCTGGAAAACACAGACTTTCATACAGACATTAAATTTACACAACATTAACCAAGCATTCATTAGCATTTTCCTTTCTAAAAGAATGAAGTTTTAGTTCCCTTGTATAAAATTTCGCTTTTTGGTCCTTTAATTTCACAATTTTCTTGAATTTTTAACATCATCTAATTTTAGAGTCATTTTTGGCAGTGATGATTATTCATTATTGATATGTGAACAACTGCTAAAGACTTATGTTGCCTATTACAAACAACTAAAACTCAATCTCGAACAACATATTTCAACATAATTGTGATCGATCACATCTGTAAAAATTACACGAAAATGGGATGGGCTGGAGAGGAAATTCTATAAAAAATAATTTAAATAAAGTGAATCAGAGGACTAAAAAATGGGGTTTAAAATGAATAATGATATTTGAACAATCATTTGATGACAACGAGCGAGATAGAAAGTAAGAACATAATGTGAGTTTGGAAGAGAGTTATTTAAAAGTTGTCAGTATAAATGTCATTTCTCTTTAAAATAGGGTGCAACAGAGGCTGAGACTCCATGACGGAAGTGGAAGGTACCTGCAAGTGTGTTAGCACTATAATGCTCAAGTCAGAATCTGGATGAGGTGGTGATAAACCACTCAATTATATGTTTTATATTAATATTTTGGGTATAATTTATTACATTTTATTATATTATTAATTAGATAGCTATCTATTTTTACTTATAAAAAGTAGAAAAGAGAATTAATGCGAAGATTATATTATATATAAGATTCCAATCCATGCCTATGTGAAGCATAAAAACTCTCCCTACACAACATCAACGTGTTGCCATATGCATGATTTTCCCTAGAAGTATATGCCCAAGCGAAATTGATTACAGGTTGTGCTTCTGATTTTCGGGTATCAATCCATTAATTGGTTTTGAACCTTTAATCTTTGAACTTTCTACTTTTATTTTTGGGAAGGGAAAAAGAGAGAAAAACCCTTAAAAGATTTTGGATCTGGGGGTTGATTTCGCGGAGGGAAGGTGTTAAGCACCCTACACGACTACGGTACTCCGTAGGAACCTTTTGCATAATTTATCTTGTGCTAAGTTATTTTACTTATCTTGAAAATACTTGCCTAAATGTCTAAGTGAAAGAATGGAGGGAGAAGAAGTATGATTTTGTTATTTTTATTTGATTTGGAAGGATTGGGTCCTTTGCCTACATACCCACAAGTGGGATCAAAACCAATGTAGTTCACTCTCACAATTTATTTTTGGTGAGTTAGGTTAATTTTATAATTTTTGAAAATAGTTTTGAGAAGAGGAAAGAGGCCTCAAGGCATGAGAGAAAATAAGATGAGGTAGGTCAAATTTTAATTACAAGAAACTCAAGTCTAAATACGAATATTAAATTGATTAAACATTTGATTAAGAAAATAAAAGGAAAAAGCACTTGGATTAATCCAAAGTTTCTTACGAAAATATTTTTGGAGTTTTGCATATTTGATTTTTTTGGTAAAAAGATTTTTCTAAATTAAACGTAAACTAAGAAACTAAGTGTAACGACGTAACGTGATAAAAAAAAAAGCGAGAAATTTACAAAGGATGTTGGATCCTAAGCAAATTCTCAAGTTATGGAGATGAACCTAAAATTACTAGTAGTTTGATTTTAAGAAAATAATTAAAGTCCAATAATTAACCTATTTTGTCTCTAATTCATTTCGGTCCTCGATTGCGGTTTATGGCATAATGCGGTAAATAAATTGTGGTGTCGGTGCATCTTTTACTATATGAGTATTACATAGTCCCTAATTACATTCTAAAGCATCAAAGGAAAAAATAAATGGCAAGAAGAAATAAAATGCATAAATTAAATTACAACAAAACCTATTATACACACTAAAACAAAATAAAATGACAAAAAATAAATATGCATGAGATGATGAACAAATATAATGCAAAATAATATAACCAAATAAAACAGTAAAATAAACAATTAATACAAAGCAAAAATACTTTTTAAATGAAAGAAAACAAAATGAAAATAAATTTTTAAGAGGAAATGGTGTAATAATTAAAAACAGTTGTGCATTTAACAAAACAGTAGAAAATATTTGGGCTTAAGCAGAAAAACGGGTCGGTTCGAAGTACTGGGCCCTGGATGGGTCGAACCGGTTCAAAGAATATGGGCCATGGGTTTGGCTCAGGCAGATTAAATCTGGACCGTCCGATGAATCAGGAGGTCCAGATTTAATCATGAAACAATTCATCATAGCCGCTAGATCAATTGATCCAAGGGTTTTAAAAAAAGCAACACAAAAACAGAGAAGTGACACAAGAAACACAGTGACCGTCAGATCAAAGATCTGACAGTTCAAACAGAAAGCACACCATAAAGAAGGAAAGCATCGCTTACATGATCAAAACAGGGAAGCATCATCGGTCGTCAAATCTACAATCTGACGGCCTAGCTTCAAAGGCATACTGCAAGATCCCAAAGTAGTGCACACAGGAAAGCAACGACATATAAATTGAATTTTGGCCAAAAAACAAACACAACCTAACCTTCTCCTTCTCTCTACACCTTCACCTAGAGAGAGAGAGTCTGCAAGCGACTCTCTTCTCCGACGAACAACTCAAACGCCGGCGCGGTGGCCGGCCACCCTAGGGTTGCGGCGCCACCGTCGGCAAATCTCCGAACACCTTTTTATTAAAAAACTAAACACGTTTTCACACATCCTTTTTCACGCAAAGCATAGATCCGGCCTCGGATTTTCATGAAACACAACCAAAAGTTCCAGATCTACAAATTTCCAAACAGTTGTTTTTTCACAAACAAAACTTACACAGACAAACATACAGATGAAAACGGGACCGAATAGATCGAGAAGGGAGTGAAATCATTACCTATGTTGCATCGGAGGACAAAAACACTAGAAATACGATGGAAAACTTCAATTCAAATTGCTTCTGCTTCCTTAGTCTCGGTTTCGTTCTGATTTGTGAAATCGTGGTCCTGTTGTGATGGAAACCGAATTGAATTACGTTTCTGTTGATTGTTTGTATGTGGATCTGAAAACGAATCGGATCTGTTGTTTTGGTGTGAATCAGTGTCGATTTATGGTGTTAGTTTGAAGATTTGGTTTGTGTTTTGAGAACTTGGAATTTTGCAGGTCACGATGAACACATGAATGTTCTTGATATTTTTGATTTTTCTTTGTGTTTGATCTGGAAAATTAGAGAGAGAGAAATGGAAAGTGTTTGTGTAAAACTGTGGCAGCTTTTTTGACTCTAACGCGTGTACAGTAACCCCTCTTTCCAATGATTGACAGACTATTTATAAGGATCAATTAGGGTTAAATGAAATTTCACTGGACCAAAGTGCCCCTGACTTGGGCTGCAAGAACCTTGAGGACAAAATGACTAAAAGGACCAATTAACTAAAAAAAAGAATTAAAATAAATAAATTAGACACTAGAATTAAATAATAAAATAAATAGGAAACTAAATAATAATAACAAATAAGATAATAACTAAAAACTTAAAAATGTCCTCTCGGAACAAAAAAATGAGGTATTTTAAAATACCTCTCTGCTGAAAAATCGTCTAAAACAACGAAAATTCTCATCTTTAAAAGTACGAATAAAATGGGTAAAAACAGAGAAAAGCGGTCAAAATTTAGGGTATGACACATGTTGGCCCAAATAAATTGAAAGGAAGAAAAAAGGAATTTATTATCTACCATCAAGTGGCTGTACCATACACATGAGATAAAAAGAAGAAAAAGCGGTTTTTACGGCTAGAAGAGACAAAGAAAAGTCAGGGGGCGGTGATGGAATTATAAGGAAAAGCTAGAGATTTGTTCATCTTCTAACAACAAGTGGCTTCACAATATAATGATAAAAGGTACTTTTTCTTGTCATCTAGCAACAGCTGGGAACACACAATTGAAAATTTAAGGAAGGCGGTGATAGAAAGAAGTTAATCCTTCGTGTTGAAGGAATTTTGGGGCGGCGAATTGGAATTTTACAGTGCTATATATAGGGCGTCGCAAATCAAAGGATGGGAGTTCTTTTTTTGGAGATATTTCACTCACTACATAGTACACACTACACACTTCAGATGAGAGAAGGGATCGAACACTTCAGAGAGAGAAGAACTTGGAGTAGAGATTGAAGCTTAAATTTATCATTGATTATTTCTTACTCTTAATTTCATGAATTATATCTCTATTTTAGTGTTCTTCTTAATCATGGATAGCTAAATATTTCTAGGGTTCAGGTGGATCTTGCAAGTCCACAGACTTTGTAATGTTCTAGTTTAATAATTTGAATTTCGGTTTTTATTTCAATCAAATTTTTCTTTTGATTTTATCACATGATTAGGAATGATTAAACCTTTGCATGTTAACAATTAGTTAATTGATCAACGATCGTACTGCAGTTAATTGGTGGACCTATAGGACAATTGGGACTAGAATTATTGCATGATCAAACCTTAATTTTAGTCTTCCAATCATTCAACCTTTTCGCGCTTTATGCTTTTCTTGGTTTCAACTCTTTGAATGACCAAACAAAGTGTTAATTTAAGAAAAAGAATATTAATCACGAATGACCAAACGAATTAATAGTTCTAGTAAAGGGATTGATGATTGAATAAAAATAAAGGAATTTAATTAGAACTAGACATAAGGGAATCGAAACTTGCAAGTGAAACCGCAACTCTAGACCTCTCTCTATTTGATTTACATCTTCGCACTTTTAATCTTAATTCGTCATTGCTTTTTACTTAGTTACCGAAACACTCTACTACTTCGTCTAAATAATAAATTAATCTTAATTAGTTTGGTAATTGTTAATTAATCCCTGTGGATACGATAATCTTTTATACTACTTCTGCGATAGAGTACACTTGCTCTAAGTGTGTTTTTAGCGCAACAAATTTTTGGCGCCAATGCCGGGGATTATTTTAGCAATATTAAACGAAAAAGATTTTTATTACTTTAGACATTTATTGCTTTAATTAATATTATAACTATTGTTTAATGTTTATTTGTCATTTGTTTTCAATTGTTATTATCACTTCTGCCATGCTCACTGTCTCTCAAGAGCCTGCTTGTAGTTGATTCTATTTTGTAGAAAAATCATGGCTGAGAGGAAAACTATTGAGAGATTACATCATGGGTAGTCAAGAAAGAACCATGCCTAAGAGGAAAACTATGGGAGAATACATCATAGAGGCTAAATTAGAAGCTCTTAGGAGGCAGTATCCTTGTAATCATTGTGGTTTAGCGGAGCATGAGAGCAAAGATTGTCCAATAGGAACTAGTTTGGATGATTATGAGATTCTTTCTGATGGGGACCAATATGATGCTTTCTCTTCCAATTGGAACATTGAGTATATACCTCCTTGCATGAAACATTTGTGGCCAACACAGAGGAATGAGCTTGATATCAATGAGAGACTTACAACCTTAAAACAAAATTCTATTGCTGAGTTGTCTCACAGTCCTCCATGTGTGCTGTCCACTCAAGTTGAGCCCAAGCCAGAAGAAGAATCTGAAGTTATCACTCTCACTACTAACATAGAGTTGAATGAAGAACTTGGACATGCTGGACAAGCATTCACAAAAAGGGAAGAAGCTCTTACTGCTGAGAAAACTTATGAGGAGAACAAACAATGCCCTATGGTTATGCTCACAGAAGAAAAGCAAGAAGCACCAAATATTTTTGGGCAAATTATATTAGCCATTGGTGATGTTATAGTTGAGGTTCATAGGGGAAAGGTAAGTTTAAGGTGTGGTAAAGAAGAAGATGTTTTGAATGCTGTAAATTCTACCAAAAATTTCTCTCATTTTATTTCTTCTTATTTTGGCAATGCGGTTGTTACTAATTATTCTAGTGACTTAAGCATGCAGGACCCCTTGGAAAAAAGTTCTATTTTACAGGATCCTAACAAAATGGTGGAGGTAGCAGAAGTGAAAATTTCACAATTATGTGAAGTTCATCCGCCACAGGAGAAAACAAATAATAATTATGTGAAAATTTCACAATTATGTCCCTTTGTTTTTCCGAAATTCTTTAGCAGATTTTACGGTGATCTTCTTCGATTTGTTAGTCCAGAACTGCAGGTCTTGCAGTTTTCTTCGTCGTTTCTACATTCCAGTCGAAGTCTTACCTTTCAATTGCTTTATTCCTTTTTCGATCAAGTAAATTTGTTTATTTCTCCCTTCTGAAACTTTGTTGTTTTTCGCTGCTTTTTATTGCATTGAAATGGTGAGGGACATAATTCTTCTTGACTCTGAGAGTTCCCATGAGAGTTCAGATGGTGAGGAAGTTGATGAAATTCTTATCGAGTGGGATTGTGTTTCGTATGAGGAAGACGAACCCAAACCACCTTCTAACATATGAGTGGGTGTTGGCTTTACTTCTGGTCCGATCAATCTGGAAAATGTTGTTGTTGTTATTGATTTCAAGAGTGATGAGGGGTATCAATCTATGAGAATGTCTTTAACCTCATGTCTGAAGCGTTCTCATTCTCACCGAGAAGTTGTGTGTTGGTTAGAGGATAGTTCCAGATGTTGTACTCATGGCCTTCATTTTCTTTTTGTGGACAGATTCAGAGACTTGTTGGGCACTTAACTAGAACTCCCTCTGTTGAGACATGAATATATTTATTATTGAGATAAGTTGAATTATTTCCACTTATGAGTATGAATTAATCTTGCCTTATTGAATGACAAATGATGAGTTTTTTAACATCCTTTTATTTAAATATATTCTTATTATTTAATAAATCAATGTCAAGGTGAATCGACATGAACAGAAGTATGTAGAAGATCACATCCAGGAGATGGGAGCCGAACAAGATGAACAAGTTTTGAAGAGGTTAAAGGGCACAACAGAGACTCATCGGTCAGGAAAGATATCATATTCATCTCACAACATGATATTAACTTCTCAAACATTGGATAGTAATCACAAATACACTCAATCTTCCAATATATCTTTGGCACATCTTTTATAGTGTATTTGAAAAGTTCAGATTCACCTTATCATGATAAGATTGAACCTAGAGAAAAAGAGAGAAAGGTCATTGTGATATCAAATTGGTCATTGTTATAATCACAATCACAAAACAATTGTGTAAAAAGTTGTAAAGCTTCATTAATCCTCTTTAGCGTATAAAGGTGGATTATGTGGTAACTAAAGTATAAAGTTGTCCAAATCTTGTATGGTCGGCTAGACTAAAAAAGAAGAGAAAATGTACAAAATCCGAGAGGGTATCTAATGCACCAATATACTATTTTCAAGACAAGACAAGCTTTTTTTTTACCAAAACCATGAGTAACTCTATAAAATGTTCTAAAACATAAGATAAAGTAGCAAAAAGACTTGATAAAACACCTAAAACATGACATCATAGGGTGTCATTACTCCTTCCTATGCATGTGTGGGACATAAGCGAACAATCAACCCGAAAAGCTTCTTTTCCAATATGTGCACCTTTAATGCAATCTCTTGTCACTTGAACACTTTATCTTCAAGAATGTGTTTCTTGGACCTATCCATCACCCGACCTCAAATTCCTCCTCTCCTAAAAAAACTCATTACGTCATAAAGACAATAAGGCTTGGAAGGAAACTGTTCCAGATTGGATTGCGAAGTTCCATTAATCCAGAACCACCACCGCTCATGGAAACTTAGAAGACCTCTTATGCGACTCACCGCATAGAAGAGCTCCTCATCAATTGTGGATCGTTGAGTCAATCTCCAACAGCCTCCCGTGCCTTGCGCTGGGTTTATAGGAGACATATACAACGTCCCCAACTATATAAGTGTGACTTCGCGTCACACTCAAAGTATGATTACTTTTTCGCAGACTTTTACACACTTTGTCTTCCTCAATCTCATACTAACTTGAGCGTTAGAATGTTAACCTCTTTTGCAGGTTTCTTCCTTCCACCGGTGAATGTCTTCCGTAGCATCGTATAATAACTTTCTTTGCATCAGCATCCTTCTTCTATGGGCACTTCCACTATCTGAAATTCTGGTGTACTCCAAGATGGTTGGTTATCTTTTTATATTTTTAGGAAATTCTAAGATAGTGTAGTTAAGATAGAAATTTTATATTAAAAGACGTGTTTTTCAATTCTTAAAGAAATGGTTCATAATATTTTGAAGACATAATTACTATTTTCAAGAATTTTTTCGTATTTTTCAAGCATTGGAAGGACAGCACTAGATGCATGGCAGCAATGGCAAGAGGTTCATAAACAGCCCTCACCCACGGTTGTACAACACAGGCAGAATAGAGTGCAAGGTAACAACTCAGTTTGGGAGAAACTGCGCGAGACGTGGTTGAAGTGCAATGTGGATGCCGCATTTCATGACCGTAACCATATTACATCTTTTGCGTGTTGTGTTAGAAACTCCCGTGGGCAATTTATTCAAGCTCAAACAAAATCGCAGCGGGCAAATATGACAGTTTTGGAGGGGGAGGCAATAGCTTTACTCGATGTCATTCACTTTGCTGATGTGAATAGATGAGATCGGGTTGTTTTTGAGTCTGACTCAGTTACTCTAGTGCAAGCTCTATCATCTCTGGGCCATGGTGATTCAGAATTCTGTGTTATTGTTTCTAGTATTATTTATCAGTTATCTTTACATTTCAACGTTGAGGTAAAATTTGTTAGGAGACAAGCGAACATGGTTGCTCATACTTTAACTAGGGCGACCTGTTCTTGGGATAGTCACCGTATTTTTTATTCTTATCATTCTTGTATTGAACATTGGTTGATTAATGATAATAGTCAATTTTGTTTTGGTAAAAAAAAAAGAATTTTTTCGTATTTTCAAAACTTTCTTCTTAAGTTCTCTCTTTTTATTTTTTATCAACGAGTACGCTCTCTTCTAGAACGAACATGTCGTACACCGACGCATTAATGTCGTGCTTTTCAATTTGAGACAATATGTATAACTGTTTTGTGCATTTGTCAAACTGGCCATAAACTACTACCAATATATTAAGGACATAATCAATAGCACCAACCAAATTTCGATTTTTGTTTTGGCATGAATAAATGATGGATATATTCAATTGAAAGGTTTTTCTACCGTGTGTGCAAACTTAGCTTCGAAATGCAATACTCCATTGGTCTCAATTATAAATAACTTTTTACTTTTTTAGTTTATTTTAAATAAGGAAGGCAAAAGTAGCATGTTTGCATTAGTTTCAACAACATTTTGACTTTTAAAAAGTTAAATTTATCACTTTTCACCATTTTCCAATACTATATTTCTATTTTTATCCCCTTATCCAATGCCCTAATGGCAATGGTTAGCATTCTCCTTTAAATAAATAATGTATATGGTTTATATTTATTTTTTTAAGAAATCAAAATGAAATATATTAATTACCAGAATACTATCTTTCCAGCACAAGATGTACCGAAGAGATAGACAATAATTACATCAAAGTGTCACCGGTATAATATATGGTTTATAATTGAGACCACATACATCATTCATTTAATGAAACTAACAAAAAATAAAATTAAAGTTGAGACCGGGGTAATATGAGCAATGAGATAGTTGAAAAATTAATGTATATTGATTACATTTTTAATCACATACATTGACTTTTCAACTATCAGTATCACTTTTACTTATATTTTATTTCAGATGAGTACAAGTCAATAAGTAAAAAATAGTAAGTGGATTTTGAAACTTGTACATTTTATATTTAAAACATAATTTTGGAATAATTTTTTTAAATATATATATTTGTGTTAATCTATGCAATATTGCACATGATAGACAAACCTTGAAAGGAGGTACTCCCTCCGTCCTCGAACGAGTGATAAATTTGTAAAAAAAAATTGTCTCAAAATAAATGTCTCATTTCAATCTTCAAATTCAAAGCTATATTAATTAGTACCTTTTAAAATTTTAAAAGTTTTAAATTTTAACTTTTTAACGTGTACATTTATTGATTAATTTCTATTTTCACTTCTTAACTTTTGCCCCAAAAGCACAAGTTAGGATGACCCATTTAAATTTTATCCGATCTCTAGTCCCTCTATTTGTCTAGTTTCAAAAACAATTTTAAAGTACAATTGAAGTTATCATGTTCATCCCTTATTATTTATTTAGCAATCAAATGCACATAACAATCACTTTCAAAATGTAAAATATAGTAACAACAATAACAACAATTCTTTCCCTCAAAAATTGTTACTATATTTTACATTTTGAAAGTGATCAATTTTGTTGATAAAATAACTTTTATACTCCACATGTCCCACAGTTAATAACATATTTGATAATTTTACATATATTAAGATAAATGTATAAATTAAAGCGAGAGAAAACAATTTTAAATACTATTGTCAAGTATCAGTGCATTCATGATTATCATAAATATAAAGTAGAAGATATTAAATTGTGAGTGATACAAATAATATTAATTAGAGTCATACTAAATTAGAAAAGAGTCATACTAAATTATGCCCATAGGGCACACGTTAAAAAGCTAAAAGAGGAATTAATCAATAAATGTACAAGTTACAAAGTTAAAATTTATAACATTCAAAATTAATTATGTTATGAATATTATAGGCGGATGTCCATATAACAATTGGGTTATTAGGTCATACTATTAGCTCATGCATACTATTGTGCTTGCTTTTGAATTCATTGGTGTTTATTTCCTAAGTAATATATTTCTCTATAAATAGAACTCACATGTAACCTAATAAAGAAAACATTATGCTAAAAATGCCTAAATACTTATTAAGGAGTAAAAAAAGAAAATAGTGTATAAGTTTTATGTACAGTGTCTTTTTGAAGTTTCAATATCTTCAATACGAAATTTCTAAAATAAAGTTTTTCCTTTGAATTTCTTAATAAATTCCACAAAGACACTTGTTAATGTTTCCATTAAAAAAAGTGAGAAATTTTGAAATTGTCAAATTGTGACAAATTTTTTCAACGCTAAACTCTCACATAAAACTAATAACTCATTCCCAAAAAGTTGGATAGCAGATCAGAAACACTTGTAAACATAAACATAATTATAATAGAAAAAGATAAATGAGTTCCAAAATCAACAACCAACCACAGGTTATACTTTTCATCATGTCATGTTTATTTTCTCACACAATTTCAGACCCTAGAATCTCAGAAGCTGGAGTCTACAGTGGTAAAGACAAAGCATCACAAAAATCAAACTTCATGCCAAGTTTCATAAAAGAAATGGAGAATCTCTCACAGCTAGCGACTGATCATAATTAAGGAGCTCAATCTTTAAACATCACAGGATCTGTTCCAATATATGGCTTTGCACAATGTTTTCAAGATCTCTCTCGTATTGATTGTCTTCTTTGCTATGCTGCAAGTCGGACTAAGCTCCCTCGTTGCCTCCCTTCGCTATCAGCTCGCATCTATCTTGACGGATGCTTCCTTCGTTACGATAATTATAGTTTTTACTCAGAGGAAACTGACCCTTTGAGGGATAAAGTAATCTGCACCTCTTCTGAGAGGTTGGAGGTGCAGATGGAAAGGAGTGTTGAAAGAGTGGTTGATGTTGTGGCCAAGGATGCTGGTGGTGCTGGTGATGGTGGTGGATTTTCTGTTGGAGAAGTTGAGGGTGTTTATGCCTTAGTACAATGCTGGAAAACTCTTGGGATTGATGAGTGTAGAGATTGTTTGAGCAATGCTGTGAAGAAGGTTAGAGGGTGTTTGCCAAATAGTGAAGGTAGGGTTTTGAATGCTGGATGTTATTTGAGATACTCAACACACAAATTTTTTAGTGAAAGAGGTGAAGCAAATGATGGAAATGGTTAGAAATTGTGTTCTTTCTTGATTACAAACTTGGTTACCATTTTAATTATTGTATACAACTAACCCACTTGGGTTGGCCTGGTGGTATTTGCTTGATACATGAGAGTGTGCTCATCTTCAAGGTCTCACATTCGATTCTTCCCAGTGCCAATTTAGGTGGGCTAATTTAGCTTCTTCAAAAAATAATTATTATCTCCTTCTAGATCGCGGAGTAGCTTCTTGTTGAAATATTTCTTATTTTAGTATTATTTATTTCCTTGTTTAAGAGTCATTATATTACTCCTAAAATAAAGGAGTTGACTTTGTATTTTTTCTCCTATAAAAGGAGCCCTTTTCTTCCTCATAATAATATAACAGATAATTATCACCCATATGCTTTTCTTCATGGTATCAGAGCCCTGTTAGGGTTTGGGTGATACTGTAAAGCTTTCCCCGACCGATCCAAATTATGGTGGACGCCACACCCCCACGCCCTCCAAGTTCCGGCGTCCAAACACCGCCACGCCCTCCAGGTTCCGGCGGCCCCAACCCTAATTCCGACGGCGGCAGTGTAACGCCCTATTTATTTATTTGATTATTTTGGTCGAGTTTAGTGTCTTTTATATGATTTATGTTGATAAGAGGCATGTTGTGTGTATTAATATTTTATTAAGTGGCTTTATTTTATTATTTAGTAGGATGGGTTGGAAATTAAAATAATAAGACTTGTAGAGGGGCTGAATTAGAATTAATTAGAATTAGGTGGTGTTAAGTAGAAAATATGTTGAGATAAAAAGAAAAACAAGAGTCAGACACAAATTAGGTTTTGCAAAAAGTCTTTGGGAGAAAGAGGAGAAGAGAACCAAGAGAAGGGAGAACTTGTAGAGTCTTGCAATCACCAATCTAAGGTAAGGGTGGGACTAACATTCTCTAATCTTAGGTTATGAAATTCTGAAACTGAATTTAACATGTAGTTTTGTTGTTGTTCTTGTGAATTTGAGGATTAGGGTTTGAAATTTGAATTGATCGTAGGACATGTAGAATTTGGTTGTTAATGGTGTAGAAAGTCCATAGAATTTCTGTATAATTGATGTGCAGGTCGTAGAATCATCACAGGTTGAGTTCCCTATCAAATTTGGGATTGGGGTTGATGAAAATTGGGTTTTTGGGGTGAAAAATCGTACTTCCCGACAGAAACCTGTCATAACTCGCCACTGCGAGTAATCTGCTCGCCACAGCGAGCTACAACGTGACAGAGAGCAGTGTTTGCTCGCCATCCACTGGCCACGGCGAATAATGTGTAACAGAGAGCAGTGTTTGCTCGCCTTTAGCTCGCCATGGCGCGTACCCTAGCTTGCCACTGCGAGTAAGCCCGCCCGTGAGGCGAGTTGTTCAGTAGCAGTGCACTTTTCATGTTCTTGCGTCGTTTCCACGTGTCTCTGTTTTGGATTAGCCTTTGGTGTGTACTGGAAAGTCTTAGGTAATACTGTCAGTTTCAAAAGGCTTTGTTTAACATGAATAATTTGGGTTATGAATTATTATATATGAATGTACACATTGAAGAATTATGATATGAATGCAAATGTTGATTAATATGATGTTATATGATGTCGCAATTAAATGATGAATATTATGGAATTATATTGTGGAGTCGTTGTTGTTGTTGTTGTCGTTGTCGTTGATGTCGTCAAGTCGTTGATGTTGTATAAGTTGTTGAGTCCATGCATACTCATATAAAGTTGGCGGCGCATGCCCTGTTGAATGTTTAATCATTCAAACCACGTTGATTTGAGAGTCTATGCTCTACACGTTGATTTAAGAGTGGATGCTCTACACGTTGATTTTAAGAGCCATTGCTCTACACGTTGATTTGAGAGCCTATGCTCTAACACGTTGATTGGTACCACATGCATACTGCATAGTCAAGTTGTTGTTGTGTCATTGCATTGTTGTCGTCGTCAGGTTGTTGAGTTGTTGCCATTGATTTAATGCCAAGTAGAAATAATTGAACAATATGTGAAGTAATTATTATTACTTAGTTAAAGTTGTTTATGTTGTTAAATTCCATTGATGAACTATATGCTTATTATTATTGAATGAGAAATCTCACCCCTTCTGTTTGAATGTTGTCTCTACATGGGTAACGTGCAGATAACCAGGATTAGCTGCTGATGTGAGTTGACTCTCTCGTGCGTCGTCTTAGGGTCACTCTGATACGTAACGGGATGGGGATACTTGTTTTGTTTTCCACTGTTGCGTATTATTTTTGAACTATGTTGTTGAACCTTTTGAATCAAGATTTTCATTAATGTTGTTATGTTGAGGCCGTAGTGCCAAATTTGTTGAATAATGAACTAAATTTTCCGCTGCGATGTTTTGTTCAAGTAGTTTTAATAAATAGTAACTTTACTCTATTTATACATGAAATGTAGTGTGGCATTCCGTTTTACGTTGAATACTCTGATTTAAGTGTAATACTTACATTGTTGGGAAAACGGGGTGTTACGGGCGGCTGTATCAACAATAATTCCGGCAGAGGAAGTGGATTTACCATACCTGAGATGCCCAGTTTTATGACAAACAACAATTCTAACGGTGGAATTGGTTACGGCAACAACAACTTTAACGGTGGATTTGGTTATGGCTACCCTATTGATGGTGGTTACAATAACTCAGGAGGTGGAGGTCAAAATTCTCTCCAGGTTAATGTTCAGAAACTGGATGGCTCAAACTACGCTGAATGGTCCCAAACTGTTCGACTTATTCTAGATGGCAAAGGAAAATTGGGTTTTCTTACCGGTGATGTTCCGGTGCCTGCAACAACACATCCTAATTACAGGTTCTGGAAATCTGAAAACTCTTCTATTATTTCCTGGCTTATTAATACTATGGAGGTAGGTATGAGAAAAACATACATGTATCTGCCTACAGCAAAAGATGTTTGGGATGCTGTAAAACTATCTTACTTTGACATTAAAAGCTTCTCTCAAATTTATGATCTAAAATCAAAGTTATGGAATTTAAAGCAGAATGACAGGGATGGCACTACCTACTATAATGAATTGATGGCCCTTTAGCAAGAGTTGGATCAATGCTATGATTATAACTGGAGGTGTACTGAAGACAGTGTTCAGTTTACTAAGACACAGGAGAATGACCGTGTCTTTATTTTTCTTGCTGGTCTCAACAAGGAACTCGATGAAGTAAGAGGTAGAATTCTTTGAAATAATCCGCTGCCAACTATCCGAGAAACTTTTTCAGAAATCAGAAGGGAGGAGGCTAGACAAAGAGTGATGATGGGTAAGTCAAACTCAGCAACTGATGGTTCAACCCTTCTCACAAACAACTTCAACAAAGACAGCAAGAAATATGGTAAGAAAGATGGTAAACTCTGGTGTGATCACTGCGAACGGTATTATCACACACGTGAGACTTGTTGGAAAATTCATGGAAGGCCTCTGAATTGGAAAAAGAAGGGTGAGGGTCGTGCACTTCAAGCAACTTCTGATCAAGAACCACAATCTTCTCCAAATGCATTTCCATTCACTAAGGAACATCTAGACCAAATGTACAAACTCCTCGAGTCTCAAACACCGTCATGCTCCATAACCGAAAAAGGTATCTTTCCAAAATCAGCCCATCTTAGTGTCACTCCTATTCGTACATGGATCGTTGATTCTGGAGCCACCGATCATATGACCGGTGAATCCAGTCTATTTTCTTCATATAAACCATGTGCAGGAAATTCCAAAATTAAAATAGTTGATGGCTCTCTTTCAGCCGTGGCAGGGAAAGGTTATATTGTTTTGTCTCCCTTACTAACCATCCAACATGTGTTACATGTCCCAAATTTGTCTTGCAACTTATTGTCTGTTAATCAGCTAATCACAGATAAAAATTGTCATGTTCATTTCCTGGATACTCATTGTGTATTTCATGATTTGATCTCGGGGAAGGTGATTGGCACTGCTGAGAAAAGGGGCGGACTTTACTACTTGGAAGATGAACCAAAAACCAGACGTCAATCTGGACCAATAAGTTTTTCTTCTGTTAAATCTTTTTTTGTTTCAAATAATAAGGATGACATTATGTTGTGGCATTTAAGGTTAGGCCACCCTAGTTTTAAGTATTTAAATTTTTTGTTTCCTAAACTTTTTGTTGAACAAGGCATTTCTTCACTTCAATGTGAGGTTTGTGAGTTTGCTAAACATCATCGAAGTTCTTTTCCAATTCAATCTTATAAACCTTCAAAACCTTTTTCAATGATTCATAGTGATGTTTGGGGGCCTAATCGAACAAGTACTTTGTCCAACAAAAAATGGTTTATCACTTTCACAGATGATCATACTAGACTTTGTTGGGTATACTTGTTGAAAGAGAAATCTGAGGTAG
>Ga0228711_1000098_pt1 | contig 70366 bp, 43 predicted proteins | sample MedpolnodulmetaG_2_FD_177996 | JGI IMG/M metagenome (GOLD analysis project Ga0228711, IMG submission 177996) | Root nodule microbial communities from Medicago polymorpha collected in Santa Monica, California, United States - brown nodules | ecosystem: Host-associated > Plants > Roots > Nodule...
AAATAATAAATTTTTTTTTAAAAAAAAAAAAAAGAGTTATATGATTAGACATTGGATTGGTATAGTGGAGGGTTGGAAGGTTTTAAAAGAGGGAGATAACTCTTTGTAGAGTGTCACTTCAACATAATACTTATATAAGAACAATGCAAGCTTAGATCAGATAGATAGATAGATATATTTATTGAAAATTTTTTTTTTTTTTTGAGAGATAGTTAGTGAAAAGTTAGTTACTTGAAGTGTAATAAATATGAGTATGTTAATGAAAAAAAGAACAAATGTTTTATTGATACTTTTATATAAATACAAATAATTTAAGATAGAAAAATGACAAGAGAACGCCTAAATAAGAGTGATTTTTGTGAGTGAAGAGAGAAATAAAAAATTTAATATGAAGCAATAAGGATGAGTGAGAAGGAAATGATGAGAGATATAGAAACATAAATTAGGCTTCGGCCCTCTTTGGAGGATCCATTTTGATCTGTTTGGTGAAAATGGATGAGTGGAACCGGTGGCGGATAATGTTCAGGTATGACGGTAACGGCTTTCTACATGGCAGCGTTGAGTCTTCGCGGTAGAACGAAGGGTGTCTACAGGCACGTTAGCACTCTAACGCTCAAGTCAATAATGGAATTGAGAAAGAATGTGTAGAAAGTGTTGTGAAAAGTGAATCATACCTTGAGGGTGAAGCAAGTTCACCCTTATATAGTCACGCGTAGGTCATAACCGTCTCCGGGTTATGCTGCGTGTGATTAGGTACGGAGGAGGACACATGTAAAGGGAGCCTCGCACGAAGCGCGCTCCTATGTGACACGGTGCACTTAAACTGACGTGCTCCTTTAGACGCAGAACCTTAAGGCGGTATAAGCCATCCATATCCGATATTAACACATGATGGACCTATTTCTTAAGACGATGTCTGAGAATCTTTTGACATGCTGTTTTAATTCACGATTTAAAAACAATGACCCTACATAAATTTATGAGCAACTTTGTTATTGGTTGGGGTAGGTTGGTGATTTTGCCCTTATATATATAATTGGATAATTGGATTTGGACTCAAAGTAAAATTCTTCAACGAGAATATTAGTATCCAAATGGCACCACGAGGCAAAGGTGTGGCCACAATTCTAGTCATTGGCACAGCAAATCCACCCAATGTCTTCCTTCAGGCAGATTATCCTGACTTCTACTTCAAGGATGTCAACATTGATAGTGATGATGAGCATCTACAACGCTTGAAGCTAAAGTTCAAACGCATATGTATGTTTATTTTCTTATTTTCCCCTAAAAAAATGTATTCACCGGTCACCATGATAAACCACTGGTTCGTATAAAAAGTCATACTTATGGCTGTTTGAGATAGACCAAAGGAAATTTTTCCAATTAGCAACATGCAACAATGCAACTATCATTTGGGTGTTTTGATAAATGTGTGGACTCTTAGTATAATTTTTTTTTTTTTTGTTAAATGCACTTTTCATACTTTTATTTTTAATTTTATGAAATTTTGGTACTCCTATTTTAAAATTCAGTGTTTTGGTACCCATATTTGAAAACATGATTACCAAAAGTGCATTTATTAATTATATAAAAAAAAGTGAGCATGAAAGAAAGGCAAAGAAAACCAATTAATTGGACTCAGGTGGTTAATGAACTTCTTCAAATGACAAATTGTCCAAGAGAGTCTGAATTTGATTTCGGGATGTAACAATTATTGATCAGACTTTACTTACCTACAGGTCGAACTCCAGGTTACTAGGGTTTTCCCTTATAAACAAAAAGGTTAAGAACAAAAAAAGCAAAGAAATAAATTATGGAAAACAAAAAAGGAATGATCGATTAAAAATTAATGATCCTAAAGAATTTTTTTTATCAAGAAGTGTAGTAGGTAGAAATTCACATTTTTTAAGGTAAGTAAGTGGAGAATCTATGGTTCGAACTCCGGACTCTTATGTAATATCTCTAACAACCGAGCTAAGCTCACAAGCACAATCATGAAGATTTTTCTTAATTAAGTGAATTCTTTTGTTCATAGTTTTAAGTATTTGGATTAAATGAAACCAATGGATTAGATTTGGAGTTAAACTAATTGTGACACCATCATCTCATTTTATCTTATCACGTATATTAATTATAGATCACATTTATTGACCACTTTTTAACATATTTATACCAAGTATAGAATAAATTTAATGTGATTCCATCGAAAGTTAAAGAGAGAAAATTTTAACTAAGAAATTGATCTCAAATTATTAATAAGCTCCACCAAATGCCGAACTATCCAGGAGAATTTGAGTTTGACTTCTAAATGGAATAATGTTTGGTTGCTATCAACTTTGGAAATTACTCTTCTCACGTATGAAATTGTTCATTTACTACACTAGCGGCAGTTAACTATATATCACTCGACATTTTTCAGCGACAGTCAACTGTCGTTGGGGACTTTTAAGATTGGTTCAATAATTTTTTAAGTTGGTTCGACCGATCTAAATGTGTCCATCGGCAGTCAATTGTAGCTGAAAATGTCGAGCGGCAGTTAATTGTCACTGATGTAATGAATGAGCAATTTCATAAGTGAGAAGTGTAATTTCCATCAACTTTTGGGCCGGCTGGTATCAACTTTAATACATGAAAATTACTCTTCTCACTTATGAAATTACTCATTCACTACACCAGCGACAATTAACTGTCACTCGACATTTTCAGCGGCAGTATATTGCCCTTGGAAACTTTTAAGATCAGTTCAATCACTTTTTAAGTCGGTTCGGCCGATCTTAAAAGTGTTCATGACGGTTATTTGCCATTGAAAATTTCAAGCAGCAGTTAACTGTCGCTGGTGTAGTGAATGAGCAATTTAATAAGTGAGAAGTGTAAGTTCCTTAATACTTTTTTTTAGAAGAAGTTACTTAAAACATATGTTGTTACTCATTCAATATACAAGCACTCGCAAATTTTTCTCATAATAATTAGATATTAAATCAGTAATTTTTTTAAAGAATTGTAATTATTAAGAATTTCAAATAAAACTATTGAATTTAATTTAAAGACAACACGACAAGGTTACTTCTTAAAAAAACATGATAAGGTTATTAAAAAAAGTAGGGGCTCATTTAATGGTTACTTCATATTTCGTATCAATTCAGTGTTTGATGTGACAATAAGATATTATAGTTAACCCACAATTTATTTTATCTTATTTCTCTAGTTAAATTGTTTATCTTGAATATAAGCTGAGTTAGACATCATAAGTATAGGATAAGAAAATAATTTATTGATTTACCCTTAGAAGATTTATTGATTTAAAAACTACAAAAATATGAATACAAACTTATTTTTTTAACAAATTAAATATAATTTTCTTGCAAGAGTAGTTTTTTCATAACATATAATATATATAAAACATTTATTTAGATTATTTAACATAAATAACATAATTATTTAGTTACTTATGATTTGTTTAAAATATTAAAATTATTAATTTAGTAGTGTCAATGATTTTTTCTAAAATTATATAAAATTATTTAATTACTTATTTTAATTTTTTATTAATTTATAAATTTTAAAATACCACGAAATAATTTGAAAAAATATAATTGCTTCATAAGGGCAGTTTACAATTTAAATATGATATGTATTCCATTATGTTATTATGTTTGTGTACCAAAATCATGATATGATAAAATATTATCATCATTTATAGGCTATATATCACGTCCTTATCCTAAGACATTAGTTCCTGACAAATTTTGTTTAGAACATATTTAGACACCTAATGTACATGAACATTCATTCAATATTTCCTTTTCGTTTTATATCTACTATTATTTTCTTAACATATCACTCTTTCTATCTCTCTCTTGCAATATGTATACACCGTCCATCAAACATATTTCTTTTGTTTACGCCCATCGAATTATTTGTGGACTCTTTTATATTTATTCAAATTAACTAATCTTTTTTCCACTTGGTGTGCAGGTGAGAATACAAAGATAGAGGAACGACATGTTGTCCTGACAGAAGAATTTCTGAAACAAAACACAGAAGATGGCAAGTATGAATCTCTTCCCTTAAAAAAACTACCAACAGAAGAGGTAGTAAAACTAGCCAAAGAAGCATCATTGGAAGCCATAAAAGAATGGGGAGAACCCATATCACAAATCACACACCTCATCTTATGCACAACTTCTTGCTTCGGCAGCGTTCCTGGTCCAGATACTCACCTTGCCAGACTTCTCAATCTGAAACCAACTGTTAACAGACTCATGGTATTTGGTCACGGTTGCCACGCCGGTGGCACCATCCTCCGTATCGCCAAAGACATGGCTGAGAATAATGTCGGTTCACGTGTTCTTGTTGTTTGTTCGGAAACCATGTTAGCTTCGTTTCAAACACCCACCGATAATTTTGCTCCTGCTATCGATGTTCTTATAGGGCATGCTCTTTTTGCAGATGGTGCTGCCGCTATGATCATTGCTGCTGATCCTAATCCTTCTGTTGAACGTCCACTCTTTGAAATTGTTTCAGCTTCACAAACAACTGTTCCTGATACCTAGAAATCAATCAGAGCGCAAATGCCTGTTGAAAATGGTAGACTTGTTTATCATTTCGACAAAGAGATTCCAAATATCGTGTCTAATAATGTTAAGAACTGTTTGATTGGTACACTTTGTTCGATTGGTTTTGATGAAGATATTGATTTGAACAAATTGTTTTATGCGGTTCATCCAGGTGGACCACATGTGTTGAGTAAGGTTGAAGAGAAACTTGGATTGAGTGAAGGGAAGTTGAAGGAAAGTTGGAATGTGTTGAGGGAGTATGGAAACATGTGGAGCTCAACAGTGATTTTTATATTGAATGAGGTGAGGAAGAGGTCTAAGATTGAAGGGAAGGGGACCACTGGTGAAGGGTTGGAGTGGGGTGTTTTGTTAGGGTTTGGTCCTGGTATGGTTATTGAGACTGTGGTGTTGCGTAGTGTGGCATGTGTTGAAAAATGAGTGTTGCTAGCATTCCTCGTTTAATCAATAGATAAATAGAGGAGGCTATTGCTAATAGTACTCATCGGGTTTGTTATTTCAATAAGTTGTTGAACATTGCTTTGTAATATTTGGTGTTTGCAATAAATATATAGTAGTAACTCTGCAATCTAAGGAAGCCATCATATAAACTTTGTGTTTTGGAATTTTTATGGTTTGTTTGTGTTTTATTGCTATTTTTAATTTTAAGTTTGTACTCCATTTGATGAAATGTAAGAGAGAGACTCATTTTGAGTAAGAGATTTATTGTGGTTCTATTGTCTGTTAAAATAGGGCAGAAACATTTTTATCTTTCCGCGGTGCATAATCTAAAAGAGACCAAATCATGTGTTTTGAACATGTGAATGACGGCCATTTTATGATGGTAAACTTTTTTTCCATGTTTTTAGTTTATATTACGAGTATATCTGAAAGAGGGGTGTCCAATTCCTTCCATGATGTAGGGCTTTGGGTGCCAAGATATATCCATACCATGGTTAGGTATAATGAGCTCGGTCATTTTGCGGGTAATGAGATAATTGGAGATGATGATGTAGTAATAATTGAAAACCTTGACCAAGGATGAAGGTGGTAAGAAGATCGTAAATGATAAGCATATTGTAGATGGAGTAAATGATTGGGGTAGCATAGACCTCGCCCACAAGATCAACCTAAGACTAAGGTCACTAAAGCCGTTTCTTAAGGCCTCCAAGAAAAAGAAAAAGAAAAATTCATTCAATTTTATTAGCAAAAAGGCATCATATGAAGACAAAAAAAAGGCCACATGTAACAAAACTTGTTTTAAACCTCACTTATTTTTTTAAGATTATTGGGTCGGCTACGGCCCCACAAGATTAGTTGAAATGTGTATCAAAACTTGTCTATGTTTGTGTTGGTTAAATCTTGTAGTTTATGAATGTTTGTTAAATTTCCATAGCTATACATGTTTTTTGGGCATAGAGAAAGAGCGCACCTGCATTGTTGCATGTGACAGAACACGAAATGGTGTTGTCTTTATGGTCTGTTATCTCTAGACGGCCTGCAAGTGGTGGGAAAAAGGCAAGGGCAGAGGATAGAGAGTGTTTCAGATGTTGAATTTGGTTTGGCACTAGAGGATGGTGATAAAGAAGACCCTTTTTGGTGCGTATCCCATGGAGTCAAATGAATATTTTGATTTGTTGAATTTGGTGCCTTTATTGTATCGTCGGTAGAGAGGACTTGGATTGCAGCCATATATTTATTCATAGAGCGACTGTATATTGAGAACTTTAAACCGACCATTGATGAAATATATATTGAGAATCTTGCGAAAAGAGTCCAAAAAAAACATAATCTTCCTGAATTTATTTTTGGCTTAAATATTGCACTTGTCCCTGCAAATATGTCTCGTTTAAGTTTTGGTCCCTATAAAAAAAAAATGTTTTTGTCCCTGCAAAAAAAAAAATTTAAAATAGTCCCTGACCCCATTTTTGTGATGATTTGTATACGTGGCACATGATGACTGGACCCATTTTGTAGTTTTTGGTCCCTGTAAAATATTTTGTTTTTTAAACAGGTCCATGCAAAAAAATTTGTTTTTTAAAATAGTTCCTGGAGGGACTATTTTAAAAAACAAAAAATTTTGCAGGGACCAAAAGTTAAACGAAGCATATTTGCAGGGACGAGTACCATATTTAAGCCTTTATTTTTTAATATTATTGTTATCTTAATAGTAGATTGCAATTACCGAGTAAAATAGTATACTCATGTTTTACTCATGCAAATGCAATAATCTGGAAAGTTATTTGTGTACACCCATACACATATTCAACACTATGAGATAGGCAGAAATAAAGAGAAAGTTGTGATCGAATTCATGTTGGAAGTTATGGGTGTCAAAATATAAGGGTTGCAATTAAGCCAACTTGTGTTCCTGATACAAGCCTCACGTTGTTGTGCATCGATATATTGGATTGATAATGTACACTCTGTTTTGGCGACCAAACCATTATTGTATTAAAGGGAGCATATTCTCTCCTGTGAAAAAAGAGCATGACCAAATAATGTGGAGAAATCTCAGCTCTCCATTTCTTTTAATGGCAAATAAAGGGTAAAAAACAAAAACAACAATAGTTAGTCGTTTTAGCATTTGACTTTTTTTGTTTTGACAAAAGCACCTGAATTATCTTCTCATTTTCGAACATTCCCTCTTCTTCCACAATGATCTTTCCTCCACAACGACACAGTCAAAACCCAAATAGATAGATCTCCACACATTATGGTTGTGTGATTGCAGCAGCATGCGATGTTTGCATCGACATGTTGACGTGGATGTGAAACACTGACGGTGTGAGGAAATTCTTGTTCGCAGCTGACAGTGAGCAAAGCTGCATGGCGCGGCAGTGGATCTTGTCAGCAGGGAGGGAGTTTGATACCCCTTCCCTCTGGTTTATTCCTTCCCCTATATTTTCAACCTTCATATTGATATTTGTTTTACTCAATTGACATCGCTGATGGTTAAGAGATGCATTTTCTTATTGAATTTTCAGAACGTTTGGAAGAACTGAAGTTGGAAGATGTTATGAAACTTTAATTGCATTTGATGCTAATTGCACCCTTTTCTAATTATGATTTACTGATTAGCATTTCTCTTTTAACATTTTAGGTTCGTGAGTGTTTTCTCTTATGCAATAGGATGTGACAACGACAATGAGGCAGTCCAAGGGAGCGAAAATTGCTAAAGAAAAGTTAGCATGAAATTTCTACCCTATCTAAGACAGATTATTAATGCATCATCGAGTTCAAGGTTTTTATTCAATTACAAAGAGAGTTCAAATACATGATCACAAACAAATACATGATCGCATGCTGCTGCAATTACAAAGAGCTCACTTAGAATCCATTTGGTTCGAGGGAAGGAGTTATTTCAAATTTAATTGTTTTGAAATGCCTCCTAACCAAATTCCAGTTCCCCTCTAAAAATAGGAAAATTTGAAGAGAAAAACATTAAATAACTAAAGTGAAAAAGAAAAACAAAAATATACACTTCCTCTCTATTAAAATCCTCCCTCCCCTTGTCGAACCAAACAACACAAATAAAGAGGACAGCAATGCAGAACAGTCTGTATACGGAAATGATAATCATAATGAAAGATTGATTTTAAACTCCTCAATATTTTGTTTTTTCAGCATAGATGAAATTAATTGAACAAGTTTTAGCTTATAACATCCCAAACCAAAATACTGCACACTGCATGAAACAAGCAAAGCAGCCAATTAAATTTCATATCAACCACATTATACTACAGTATCTGACCTACTTGCTCCTGCAGATAGCACTTACAACAATTTCTGATTATGCCTTTTGCTTTTTACCCTCTATAGTCCGGTCTTTCTATGTGATGTATCCAAAAGTCAGGAAATCTATCAAAGTTATACAACCTACCAAAATGTCAGTCATCCAAAAAATGCACAAAATGTAAAATAGTTGGGTATCAACAGTTAACGAGGTTAAAGTCATTACTAACAATAACCGGGGATGCTCACAAATCCTTCAAGAAAACCCATGTCCTCTTCTACTCAAACTGGTTTTCGGCCAAATTCTCTTCAAAATTCAGAGAATTGGCCGCAGTTAAAAGCATGTCCATTCCACCACAACTTTCCAATTCTTCTACAAATTTACTGTTGCAGTTGTTATTAGCATTTGGCTTTGAAACACATTCACCGGTTCTCAGCTTGTTACTCTCATACGCTTTTTTTGCTTGGGATATTGCCTTGATTCCAGCATCACATTTTCTGCAGAACCATTTCCCCTGTGGAATAGAATCCAGTGGAGGCTTCATGCAATAGATGTGATATGCATGATCACAGCCATCACAGAGGACAATCTGTGAATCATCTTGATCGGTGAGGCAAACTTGGCATAAACAAGAAGGGCAGTACCACCAATAGCCATATGAATTTAATTGCTTGCTTGTCAAACACCTTGCATGGTAGTATTTACTTGGACAAAAATGGTGACCACATATTCTTATTTTTTCACCTTTGATTTCGACTTCATTTCCACAAACTTTGCAACTGGCTTTTTCTCTTCCACCTGTAGATATTTGAATCCCATCATAGCTGTCATTTGAATTATCATCAAATTCATCAAGTGTTTCCTCATTTGTAGGGAGGCTTTCCTCACCAATTATTTTCTTGGGCATCTTTGTGTCATTCAACCTCGCGCATACTACACAATTTTCATGCGGAGAACCAAAGCCAATTGTGGTGCAATTAGCACAATACCAGCTTTTGTGAGGTATTTCATTAACTGCAAGCTCAATACAGGACAAATGGTACACCTTCTCACATGAATCACAGACCAAACAGTCTGTGCCATCTGCCCTTTCTCCACAACTACTGCAACAGCAAACTTTATAGGTAGCGCATTCTTCCGTTTGCTCTGGTTTCATGTGAGAGTCCAATTCCTGGTAAAAAGAACTGATTAACAAAGACAAAACCAAAACAATTCCCATTTTCATTTTAGTAAATATCTCAAACAAAGCCTTAAGCATATTAAATGAACTGCATTTGATACTCATAAATGGACAGGCATTTCCCAGTACAGCAGATTATTTGCATCATGGACATAGGACTGTCAGACACATCTAAAAAACCAAACAAGTCCCCGTCCTGTCTTATTCAAGCAAATCCTTAAGGCTTGGGAATAGGCATGGTAATGGGGCGGGGTGGGGACGGGTTTTGCCTTCCCCATCCCCATCCCCTACTCCCATATAGTTACCCGTTACCCTACCCATACCCAACGGGGATGAGAAATTGAATCTCATCCCCATCCCCGATGGGTTCGGGTATTCCTGCCCCATCCCCGTCCCCGCAGTGAATCAATTTTTTATTTGATAAAAAAGAGTTTTTTTAAGCTTCAATGGTAATGATGTAATGCATTATCCAACATTTTGCGCTCATTTTAACATTTCCTTACCGAATAATTCGGTTGCTCCTTTAACTATCAAAAAAAGTTCTTATATCATGACAATTATCAAACCAAATAACATGGCATATCATTATCACCCCCTCAACAAAAACATAAATATGACCTTTCTACATTCGGGTAGGGTTTGGGTATGGGTTCGGGGTGGGTACATATATCCCCGTTACCCGTCCCGTATCCGTATTTTGAAATCGGGGAAAACCCATACCCAAACCCAGTCAAATCGGGGTTGGTTTGGGCGGGTACCCATGGGCACGGGTTTTGTTGCCATGCCTACTTGGGAATCGATAACTTAATTCTTCATGTCATTCTCTATCAACCAGAGAAAAAGTTGAGGTAGAAAAAATCAAAAAATCAAAAAGTCTCCAAGTATGTGAGATTTAATTTTTTCATTCTTGTAGCAGATCCTATAAACACAGTTGGAATCCATTGTTGTAATGATATATACATTTGGAACCAAATAGTTACAATCACAGTTGTTACTTGTTGGTATTATGTACCATCAGAAAATCTTTTCTGATCCCATCATGTATCTCGGAAAAACCACAAAAAAAAAATAAAATGTACCATTCTATATTAAAATGGACAAGATATTAATAAATATCTAAGATTTCCTGTACAATTAATTGCCTATTCACATTTGATCAATTTTGCATGGAAACTGGTCAGTAATAGACTATGGCAATATACGTATTATGTAATGTCTTCATGCTTCACACCTTAAATGTCTTCAAATTTCAAAAGAAAAGCATGCACACAACACAAGTGAAGAAATGTAATCATTTTTATGGTGTAATTTCATATTTGCTCAGTATAACAAAGGACACACATGTATCTCCAATACATATGGTACGCATAGCTACAAAAACTTTATCTCACGATATCCCAACCAAAACAACAGTGTCTGACTGCTGCTATTGATGCACTGTTAGAGGGAAAAAAATTAGCTAAATTTTAACATATCTCATACCTGCATAGATCAGCTCGTGAAGTATCAAAACAAAATTCTAAAACTCTTACCACTTGTTTTTCATCTTCAGATGTCCTCTGCGCTGAAATTCCAACCTGAAGGTATGGCAGATTGTTGTTTAAACAAAGGTAAGCAAATAGGAGCAGAGAACAAACTGTGAAACTTAAATGTTTTGACAAAGAATTTGTTTACCAGCTTAGAGTAGGAATCTGCTGATATATTGGAAAGGCTGTTAGAAAGAGCAACAATTTCCTTAAATGTATCTTGAAGCTTTCCAAAGACCTAAATTACAAATCAGGAACAGCCATACAAAATAAGAACCAGCAACTAACATGGAACATGCTATGAAGTACCCTCAAACAATACTAAAATAACCCAGTGAACCATATTACGATTTCTACTAGCAGTGATACACAATAAATCAACAGATTTGTATAAATAGCATTAAACATTGAGAAAGAGATAGTCAGAAGAAATAAACATTTTATGCTCAAAATCATCAAACAAACTATGGAGAATAGTCTTAAGTCTTAACTCTTAAGAGTAGCTTCAAAGTGACATCAAATTTTGTGATTCAGTCGTCTGCGATATCTGACTTGTGTCAAACCACCATATACGAATAAATAAAGTGTCTAATTATAAAGAGACTGCTAAAAACTACCTGTTGAATATCTGACAAGAAAAGTGCAGGTGATTGTTCATAGACTTTCTGCTTCATCCTTAAGGTTATGACACTAAAATCAAATACACTTTCCGGCTTCGTTGCTTTATCAAATAAAGTCTTGCATAATGAATTGAATTTTTCTGAGGTTAATAAATTGCAGAGCACACGCTGACACATCTCAGTCACACCATGGCCATGAGGTTCACTAGAAGATCCATTTTGCATGACATTTGCATGCCCATTAGCTTCAGTTCGTGTTCTATGAGATGAACGACCAAATTGTGAAGAGAATTCTTGTCCATCTTTGCCAATTTTAGAAGTTCCCTGCTGTCAAAGTAAGTTGGAACTTAAAATTGAAGGAATCAAAAGTGCTTACAATAAGTCAAGTAAGTGCATTATAGGTAGTTCTAGAAGAAGAACCAACCATAACTGTAGTGGCACAACTTTGATGTCGAATTAGTGCTTCCCCTATGCACCCCTTTATGCCACCATTGCTATTGCCTAATGACTGGTATAACTGTTTTAGTACCACGTTTCCCCAATGTCTATGGGCACAATCATCTGCAGTATTGCCTAAAGTTGCATCCAAGGGTTCCTTCACAACCTGGAATTAAATTTAAAAAAAATATACAGATCTTAAGAAATAACTAGGAAAAGTATTTCTTGTTCTGCAAAACATCTATCTGCCAGAGACAGAATCTTAATGTCTTGTGATATAGTTGAATCCCATCAGCAGGACTTTTATGAAATTTAAAGGAAGTAATATTGTACTTATGATGAAAAGGGAGAAAAATGTAATCTTCCCTTCTCCCCCCATAGTTTAAGTGTCTCAACGCTCAACCTAAACACCCAATGCATATCAATATGGCTTAAGATTTAACCTGAATGTTATCTCATGTCATTATCAATAAAATCATAGAGAAATGCAGTGTTTCCTATACAATACAAAGAAATAGCCCCTCGTAAAGCCAAATTTCTACATATTGGAATATCAATTTTTCCAGGTAAAATGCATTCCCACCATTCTAAATATGCAGGACATAGGTTGCAAGTTGCAGCTAGCCTCTATTTAAGCACAGAATAAATTTCCATCAAAACAGAATAGATGCCGGAGGATATTATCACGGCATTGCCCAACATAAATAAAGCATAAACTAGTGCCGTCTTGCAATTGAAGTTTCAACAGATAGCCCCTGATCAATAAGATCAGGTATATCATTTCATTTCCCTAGCATCTGAAATCTGAGGTACTTTGGTCTGGATTTGCATGTTAACTAGAATGGCATAGGCGCATCACCGAATCAATGTTACAGAAAACATTAAACATAACATAAAAGACTGATGAACCTATTTTTTGTGTGGGGAAGTTCTCACAATATTTCTGTCTAAGTTCACAAATTTACTTTGCAGGATCCTAAAGTTACCAAAATGTAGCTAGCTTACTCTTCAGAGCTGAAACAGTGGGCTTATTAAAAAACTTTATAAATATAAGCAACTCTATAAACCATCTAGAAATCAAGAACGTTGAAGAACAAATTGACGCATAAATCGCGTTCAATTCTAAATAAACATTAACATTTTTCTGGTTGATATTTCCTCCTTCCCCAATCACCCATTTTGGAATCATAGGTACAGTGTACACATATTGAAAAAAACAAACAAAGCAGGAAAGCAAACCTGGTCTGCTATATGACTCGCAGTTTCCGCGCATTTTCCACAATCCTCCTGCGCTTTGCCTTTTGAACTTGACTTATCATACCTTCGCCTCTTATAAGTTCGAAGACACGTCACTCCACCAGAGCCCCCATCACCAGAATCAAACCCACCTGAACTTGCCACCCCATTGCTAACGCCTTCGCTTTTCAAGACTCCAGCGTCTTCAGTAACACCATTTCCATTTGAAAACACCACCCCATCATTCACAGCTTCACTTTTCAAGACTCCAACCTCTTCATTAACACCATTTCCATTCGAAAATACCGCCCCATCATTCACAGCTTCACTTATCAATTCTCGAGTCTCTTTGGCAACACAACTTCCATTCACATTCACCGCCCCATCATTCACAGCTTCACTTGTCGATTCTCGAGCCTCTTCGGTAACACAATTTCCATTTGCAACCACCATTCTATCATTCACAGCTTCGCTTATCGATTCTCGAGCCTCTTCAGCAACACAATTTCCATTCACCCCATTACTCAAACTTTTCAAAGCCTCAGCTACATCAGCAACACTATTTCCATTGGAAAACACTGCCCCATCATTTACGGCTTCGCTTATCAATTCTTGAGCCTCTTCAGCAACACAATTTCCATTTGCAACCACTGTTTTATCATTCACAGCTTCACTTATCCATTCTCGAGCCTCTTCAGCAACACAATTTCTACCCACCCCATTTTTCAAACTTTTCAAAACCTCAGCCACATCAGCAACACTACTTCCATTCGCAAACACCGCCACATCATTCAAAGTTTCACTTTCTGAATGCCTACCTTCTTCAACAACACCATTTCCATCATCAATGGCTTTCCGTTTCAAACACCGTACTCCTTCAACACATTCAGTGTTACCAGAATTTTCCATTCCTTCATCAGTTTCCATATCAAAACAACAAAAATACAAAACCCTAATTCTCAACAGAACAAAATTAGGGTTTGAGATTAAAGCCAAAAAAAAACCTTCCAAGATCCAAGATTTTCACCAGATTTACTGACCCAGTAAAGTTGCAGAGTGAAAAACCACACAAAAAAGAAATTCAAGTTAAAACATACGACTCTTTTACTCGTGAATAAAATGAAGAAAATTGAGAGCAAAGACAAAAGAAAAGAAAGAGAGTTGTGTTTGGTTGTGATGAATGGAGATGAAATTGGTAAGAAGTGAAATTGAGAGTGATGAGTAAAAATGGAAGATGAAATTGGTGAAAATGGGAGTGTGAGAAAAACGGTGGACTTGCCTGAGTGTGGTGGCGCTGCTACGCCAAAGCTAGTCTTATCTGAGTTGTTGTTGTTGTTTTGGAACCGACGCTGACGCTTCAGTGCCGAATTTCAACTTATTTTCAACTTATTCATATTTCCGCGTTCTGACGGTTATTATTCAAGCTTGGAACAATATTTTTACTCTCTCTCACAAACGGTAAATGCATTTATCCCCTTTTGTTACCACTACTCCATTGTGCATTCCACCTAATATTGTTTTTTTTTTTTCTTTCTTGGGGTTCGAACGGAGTTAAGCTCACAAGGACCACTTAATATTGTTTAAATATAAATGAGAAATAATCAAGTGAGTCTACAAGGACAACCCTATTAGCTTGCCTCCGAACATACGACACTACAAAGTCAGGTTTATTGAGCAAGAGACTCTTACGTTGAGATATGAGATCACCAAATTCATTTTGAGGGATATTATTGAGAGAAAGTGCATCAGGTATTGTTTTGCAATCAGTTTCAAACCTGACAGCTTGCATTCCAGTTGATATGGCCTCTTTGATAGCTTCCAGAACCATAATGGTGGAATAATAATAACCGGATTTGCCAAGAATGAGTACACCCAAAGAGTTTCTGAAGCATATACCTTACCCCATGATTGAGTTATTATTGAAGGAAGCGGCGTCTACATTACATTTGATTGTGCCCTCCAGCGATCTACTCCAAGCAAGAGAGGTATCCACATTATTCATCGGTAACTTTTCTCTTTGCATACAACTCCATTCATTAATTGTAGTATTTGCTCATGTAACGATGAATTCCGAGGAGTTACATATGTCTTCCCAAATCTTGGAATTTTGGTTCTTCCATAGACTCCACAAGATCGCAGGTACCAAGGATTGTTGCTGCAAGGACAACCTGTTCAATAAATCAAAGAGCATGACAGAAAAGTTATGTGCCGTTAAGAACAAATTCTGGACAAGAAAGTGCAGGCCAATTTTCTTCCAAGAATTTGACGCCTTGGAGCAAACGAAAAAACAGATGCATATGTGATTCAGCTAAGGTACCGCAAAAAACACAAGTTTCCTCGCAAGGGATGCCTCAAGTGAGAAGATTTACTCTAGTAGGCAAGCATTGATGAGCAAGGAGCCGCATGAAGGATCGAATACGGGGTGGAATTTTCAAGTTCCAAATAGTATTCCAGCTTAGATTATTGCGGACAAGGGTGGCAGCAAGAAGTAAGTCAGAACAGACCTGATAGGATGATTTGATGGCGTATGTGCATTGATTCCACCTAACCAGGGTCGGCCCTGGGGAGGTGCAAACAGCTCTATAGAGCTGGGATATAATGAATTGAAATTTTAATATATAGGCATAGCATAGAAATGTTTACAAGACAAAAGGTGTGGTTCAACGGTTAACTATGGTAGTGTTGTGCTTGATTTGAGGTCTATATGTCATCAATACTTTCTCTTCTCCTTCCAATTCAGTTCACTTCTTTCGCAAAGCTATAACAACAGGCATTATAATTATTCTAAAAAAACGTTATATATTTTTTTCTTTTAAAAAATTGTATTTTTAGGGGCCTATTAATAATAAGAGAGTCAGGCCTCCAATTTCACAGGAACGGCCATGCACCTAACATTGTTTAAATAAACGAGAAAAGTTTAAGTGGTTACAAACTTAAATGAAAGATATTTGAGCATACACATAGATAAAAGAAACAAAAAGAGAAAACAATTAAATGGTTTGTCTAAATTATTTCTCTTAAAAAAAATTATTTTGTCAAATATAAAAAAAATGTGACAAGTATTTTTTGAAGGGATTTATATGTGACAAATATTGTCCTTGTTTTCTTAAAAAATGATATTGTCTCTTTTTTTTAATATTTATTTTTGTGTTTTTTATTACTTTTATCGATAATTATATTTATCCCTCGTTTTTCTATATTTATCAGTTATAAATAGTTGTCTCGTGTTTTCTCTCTTCTCTCCTTCCAATACATTGGTTGTCACTGCCTTCCTTCTTTTTGTCTACCGAAGAGGATGATTTAGAATCAATAATCTCCCATTAAAATTGTTTTTCCTGCTTTTTTATTTAAATAAGTGATTTCCACATATTTTCAGTCATATTCCGTAGTCTTTAGACGACTTTGTTTGATTTAATTTCTCGTCTTTGTACGGTGTGTTTTTATTTTCCATCTTAGTACAATGTTTATTTGATTCAGGTTGAAATATTAGCTTTGAGCAATGTAAATATAATCAATGACCTTGATGTTGTCAACGTTGCAGATATGGAGACATGAGTAGTCTGAAGACTTGAATATGTCATATTTGTAGAGATAGGTACTCTGTCGTTTCATGCGATTAACATAGATTATGTGAGTTTGTTCGCATATTCATTCTTTTTGTTTTTAGTGACATCGAATTTGTATTGTATTGATGTAATATATCAATTTGAATAAATATCCTTGTAAAATCTTGCATCCCATCGAGACATACGAGGTTGATGTGCTTGTTGCTCTTGTCGAAGTGTCTGCAGTTACACTGCTGATAAGTGCTCAAAAGTGATATAATTTATGTGTTAGTTTATGTATTTTGGTGATTTGTTTTACAAGTTATTGATGGAAAAGCTTCAATTATGTGCATCAATGCCATTTATGCTTTGTATGCCTTACTCATCCCTTTTTGTGCAGGAAAATACAAGAAAGGATCAAGAAAGAAGCTCATGAACCAAAGTCTGCACGCTTAAGCGTGCAAGTTCCAGTAGCCAGAGCCCTTCCATGCTTCCAGCTCGCTTCCAGCATGCTTAAGTGTAGTCCTTCATTTGCAGTGGATAAGGCACACGTGGCAGCTTCTCAATGGCCAACAGAAGATTTTCCAGCCGCACGCTTAAGCGTCCTCCCGCACGCTCAAGCGTGCGCTAACAGCTTCAGCAATATAAATAGTTTTTCTCTCATTTTTTGGGGGATCTTCTTCATTCTTTTTGCTATTTTTTAGAGAGAGAGAGGGCATTTCTAGAGAGAACAACATGAAGCAAGAGCGTTAGAAGTGGATTCTTTCCAAAATTTGTAGAGAAATCATGAATCTTCATCTTTTCTTCCATTTTTGCAAGGCTACTATGAAAGTAAGTAGCTAAATCTATCCTTTGGGGTTAGAGATACTTGATCAAATTAATATGTACTATTTTTTATGCTTGAATATATGATTCTAGCAATATTTTACTTGATGTTGATTTTATTCTTATCTTTAATGTTATATCTCTGATTTAAAATGATGTTGAAAGATGCTTTTAAATCTAGGGTTAGAATAATAATCTAGCAAAACTTTAATTCTAGACATGAAATTTAGGTTTTGATAATCACTTTGAATATTGAAACTCAAAGCTTTTGTATCGTTTAATAGTTCGGGAAATCGACAGTACAACGATGCAATCGACTATTGGATTGTTTAATAGTTTGGAAAATCGACATTTAAATGATCCAGTAGAAATCGCGACATCATTTGGACACGAATGATGTTGTTGAGCGATATGTGATAATATCGAGTAAAGATAGAATCTGTTTAAGCGATCATTAGAATGCACTATTTAATGCTTGGTCAACGACTCTAACCCCAGGCGTGAGTTGCCCGACCTCGTCTCAATTTTATCACTATATTCCAATTTAGATTAGTTTTTTATTTTATGAACTGCCAAAAAGAAATATGCCTAATTCATAATATAATAACTGTTTATAGGCAAAAAAAACTTGAAGCATTGGATGTGTTTGGATGTGTTCAAGTCAGGGGAGTGCAATATTCTCTTTTGTAATGAGGTAGCTAGTAGGGGACTAGATATTCCACCGGTAGATGTGGTGATTAACTACGACATTCCCAGAGACCCCAAAGTAAGATGTGCAATATTCTCCTTTGTTTTTATTTTTGTCCATAATTTGTGTAACATAAATATAATCAAAGTACATAAAGAAACATAGTCTATAAATTTTTGTTTTCTTATATGTAGCAACTTATACAAAACATGAGAAAATATAATCTCTATAAAAAAAGTAAAAAAAGTATGGCAATTGATTTTGTTGGTATCCTCACAATTGTCACCATAACGCCAACCATTAGAGGATTTTTATTATTAAAAGTAAACAGATTAGCAAAAAGATATTTAAAAATACCCTTTATTTCAGAAAAAAACGAAAAAAGTACTAATGTATTTATGTAGCTATGTATGTTTGAAATTGTTTTAGGGCAATCCAGTTATAGGTGGTTTGGGTGGTGCTATATAGCACAACACAGTCTCCCACACGAAAGCGCACAACAAGCTCATCAACACATGATTTTCTATGTAAATGCTTGGTAGCTTATAATGTTTAAAATAAATGATAAACCATGATAAATAAAAAATATAGAGAAGACATATTATGTTAGTGCCAGTGGTAATATATTGGGTTTGGGATACTACTACTTATTTTCACCTTTTGACAAACAAGCAAAAGATTGAGTTGTAAAAACACCATCAAAAGAGAAAGATGTTTGTCGTTTATCTCATAAACAAATACATATGAAACCAGCATGTAAAATCAAATTTAAAAAAGAAATTAAATGAAAGTTTATAACCGTTCGTATGCTTTGTACGAACATTATGGTCGTACATTTATGCATTTTCCTATTGAGAATTAGTTATTAACAACTGTGTGTGGTGAGTGTTTAATGGAAAGTAAGTAAACGTAATTAAACTCATAGTTTTTGTATTAAAAAAAACCTACACCCAAAAAAAATATTTTAGGCTATGTTTTGATGGAATGTGATTGAATTGAGTGGTTTTGAGTTAGGTTCCATTGTTTGCATTTCTACAAATTGAATGGAATATAATGGAATGCATTCCATCCCATACCACCATCTTCCACTATTTTTCTTTCCCTCAAGTGGGAGGTATGCAATTGAATGGTACCACTTAATCAAATTATTACCTTCATATCCCTATTTTATTATTTCATCACTGTACTGTTTCTTCTTATTCTCATAAAGTATTATGTTCGGCATTATTCTTCCCGATTATGTACCCGTGCATATTGGTGCACCGGGCCAAAAATTTTGTGGCCCCCAAAATATGAAAGTAGTAGTTAAATATTACCAAACTTCATAAAATATCAATTGTTTTTCAATGTCCTAGTGGCTGAAGCTGTTTCTCCATGCACTCGGTCCAGACTCCAGCCGTAGGCCGTGTATTCGAGTCATGTTTTAGGTGATTTTAATTCGTTAAAACTGAAACTTTTCAAAATTAAAAATAAAAATAGTGGCTTGTGGGAGTGTTAAAAAGTATTTAATCATATTATTCTAGGTTAAATATCTTATATTTGTTATAATAATACATTTTGTATGCACATCTTATATACTACAGATGCTTGATTCTGTAATTTATTTATCTATAAATTAACAGCAGTAATTATAGGGAATTATTTATCTATAAATTTACAGTTGTAATGACAGGGAAAATTGCACTCTTTTGATTTCAGGTCCGTAAGATTGAGAATGTGTATTCAAGGCATCATGTGAAGGTAAAACCGTAATATTTACAAATATCATGTTCATCAGGGACTATTAGGAAAGATTAGTAATTGTTACTCTTTAGTTGGTTTTAACGTCTTTTTCGGGACTAGTGACAATTTTTATTCGTATAAATAAATGGCAAAGCAGATAATTTAAATTTTATTTAATCTTTTGAAGTCTTAATATTTTTTGTTTTATTTAAAATGCCAAGGTTAGTAATTGGTTGTTAGGTTAGTATTTTTTGAGAAATTTTTCCATGGTCATAAGACCAAATCAAAAGTGTTTGGATACACACATAAAAAGATGGTCCTTAAAATATTCAATTATTTTTTTTATCAATTTATTTTTTATCATTAAAAAAATATTTCTTTATGTGTGTGTGACCAAACACTTTTTATTTGGTCATGTGACCAATAATCATATTAGAATTTCTCGTATTTTTCTCCTTTGCACCGGTTTGCACCCGGGACCCCAAACCCATGCCCAAAATAAAATAATAAAATGGTGTTTAAAGTGAGCTCTTGATGATTTGTAGTGTAACATATTACATATGGAGGGAACAAGTGTATTATTTCAAGCGTCTTTGATGGTAAAGAGCCGTATTTTACCCGTATGCACACTGATGATGTTATTCATAATTTTTTATTCTATATAGATTGATGTATCTCCCAAACTTCTGGACACAATGAAGGAGCAGCGTCGCTTTATGGCAGTAGAACTTAAGGTTTATCTTCTTCTCCCTTGTCCAAAAAATGATGTATCTCAAGTGTGTGGGTTACCTATCAATTGCAATTGAATTTCTTACTATTAAATTTTTAACCCAACGGATGCTGTTTAAAGGCTATTTCATGCTATCCTTGTTGAGGAGATTTTATTTTTTATATGTCAAGCCACTTATATTCAATGTTTTTAACACATGTTTTATTGCCCTGCTTCAAACGAAATCATTCTATTATTATATTATTCTTTCCCTATAGTGAGTTAAACTTAGTTAATGTGTCTTGGTGAGGTTGTCAAAGATGTTATACTCTTTATGAGTGGATGGTCACTATGGTGGCTTTTGATACACTATTTTTGTGTTTTTTAGATTTCCAATAATTTAGTTCTAGTTAGCTCCAACTCGGAATAAACTCACAGGAAGTGCTCTCTAATTTGTGCTCAAAAAAACTCACAGGAAATTGTCTCTGCGACTGAAAATTCAGCTGATGGCGATATTGTTGTTATCAAAACAAATGACGGCGTTGCTCACAATGTTGAACGAGTATGGCCTTACAGCATCCGAAACTGAATTTGAACTTCCCAATGTGGGAAGTGATGTCCTAAAGACTGTCATTACACTTTTAAAACAAGTCCAAGCATTTCAGAAGATCGACGTGGGAGAGTTTACAAATGATCAACTGAGAGAACTAGTCTTAGTGGTTTATCACCTCGGCTTCAGTGAGCTTCAAGCTTCCTTATGTCAGGTCATTGCCGATAGATTAGAAAATCAAAGTACAGCTTATATGCAGACATATTTTGGAATTCAAAAGGAACACACTAAGTGAGAGAAAAGGATGAAAAATATATTTTAGCCTATTTTTTACTAATTCATTATTCTTAGATAGCTCAACTTGTCACTTACATGGGATATAGTCAAACTTTGGCAAATTGGTTGTTCAAGCAAGAGGTCCAAGTTAAATAACCAACCTGCATTTCTAAAATTTCCATGCATTTTCCTTTTCTGATGTGTCATATTAGTTTTAACTTCTAATGTAGCAAAACATGTTATGTAGGATATAGTGTTTAAAAACTACTTTAGCTTATTTCCTCTGTCTAAGTGGTAAATGAGAAACATGATGCAAATAATTCCCTTTTTCTTTTTTAATGATTGTAGTAGTGACATTGCTATTCTGTCTGTGCTATATTGTAGAAAAAGTAAGTGATCAACACTAAAATTAACTTGGAATAGTGGTTTGAGATTGGTCTCCACGATTTTCTCATCAGTTTTCTTCAATTATTCTTTTTATAAAGCATATGGATTGTATATAAAGAAGTAAATTGAAATCCTTGGTTATTGAGAGTGGATTATGATAGTCATGTTTTTGTATTGCATATGCTCTCCTTTGTTTGTTTCATTTACATAGTTTTTCTTGAAGTCTTCTGCTTATACCATTTAACATTTGATTTAGGGAATATTACACTGACCTCCCTTGCAGTCTCTTTAAACGACAGAAACACTTCCTTTAATTTTATAGTTGACACTAATCTCTTCTAAAATCTTTTTGATTACATAAATACAACCCTTTTTAACTCAACGCAGTTAAAACTAAAAACTAGTTTTAACCACCCAATAATTTGTCATTGTTGTAAGGTTTTCCATTTTTGTTTTTGTTTATTCATTGTTTCCTTTATTTCATACCTCTTATTCCCATGTGACTATACACACGGTGCATAAAACAAGTGAGCAACAATATCCCAATTATTTGGTGGCATCGTTTTTATTCTTCCCATTTACACAATGTTCGACAAAATAAATACACATGTATATCATATGTAATGAAAGAGGGTGAAGGTTACAACTTATCACAACCCAACATACAAATACAAATAGAAAAAACGATATGAAAGCCAAGAGATGAAAGCCACAATTTAGGTGTTTTAACCCGTACAGAAAAGCACTTAGTATTGATAATATCCTGATTGACAGTCTATACAATAATGATATTGCGGTGAAAAACACTCCGGAGCAATGCGAGATAAGAGTGAAAATTATTTAACCCAATATTATTTTGAATCCTGCTCTTCTTCCAATAAATTTTGCTCGCTCCCAATTGAACTTTCCAAAATGTCCCTGTGCGAGTTAACTCACGCAGCGTGTTATATTCATTGTGAGTTAACTCACGCGAGTTGCAAACTTGAGAAAAGTTGAAATATGAAGCATGACAACAATCCACTTCACTTATGTTTTATTGACTTCAACATGTCTTATTTTAGTTCGGGGAGATAATTGAAAGGAGCCTAAGCTAAAGTCTAGCTTTACAAACTATAACTCATGCAAAATTTCCCTTGTCCTTGTCACCTCTTTTTTTAGCCTCATAATTAAGGGACTTTGAGCATCTTTAATGGTAAGGAATTATATGGATTGTTTATCTAACCTTTCAATTATCTCCCCCAACTAAAATAAAACACGTTGAAAAGCAATAAAACTTAAGTGAAGTGAATTGTTGTCATACTTCATATTTCAACTTTTGTCAAGTTTGCAACTCACGCCAGTTAACTCACGTGGGCCAAAATAGCCATATATGAGTTAACTCAAGTAGTATGAGTTAACTCACGCTGGAGTTACTCACATGACATTTTAGAAAGTTAAGATGAGATCGAGCGAAAATCTATTGCTTTTTAAATGAAAAGAAAAATAGATAAAATGGAAAAAGTGTATGTATGTATGTGAAATGAGAGAAACCGTGTGACGCCGAAAGACAGAAAACCCTTTTCCATCAATCATCGCATCGATCGATCAAACAAACAATCAGATAGAATGCCACGGCACCGTTGCACAGTGTACTCCGAGAGCGATTACGACGACGACGACGATAACATCACCATGAGATGTCTCTCTTGCGAGGATGATTACGACCCCGACGACGCCGGTACCTGCAAAGAATGCTACGACGAAGCCAACGAAACCGAAGAGGAGTTCAAACGTCAGATCCAAGACCTCAAATCCAAAGTCTCCTTTCTCACTCTCGCTTCACCACTCGATGCTCCTTCAACCACCGATCTAATCCTTCTTCCGTCCGGTGATAGTTTCTCTCCTTCCATTCCCGCTCACAAGGCCGTTCTCGTCAGTACCCTCTCTCTCCCTTAACCTTTTTTTTTTTTAATTAATTTTTTTATAGTGATGCTGTAAATAGTTTGAAGTGATTAACGAATTTCGGTTAAGTGTTAATGACGAATTGTTTGGAAGAATCCATGATAGGAACTTGAAGATGTTAGTTAATTACAGGAAAAATATGTTGATTACCCTTCAATAATGTATTGTTTATAATTGGATATGGGTTTAAGACTTAATCCACTGATAATAAATGTGCCGTTACTCAATGATTTTAAAGCTGTTAGCTGTTCACAGTCAAACTAATAATATCGATTGAATAGGTTAGTCGCTCTCCAGTTTTCAGAGCCATGCTCGAGAATGATATGGAGGAAAGCAGGAGTGGTACCATCAAGATTGCTGATGTATCCTACGATGCTCTTCGTGCTTTTGTTAACTACTTGTACACTGCTGAAGCATGCCTTGATAACCAAATGGCTTGTAACCTATTAGTTTTAGGAGAAAAGTATCAGGTGAAGCATCTTAAGGCTTATTGTGAGAAGTATTTGATCTCTAAACTGAATTGGGAGAAAGCTATTGTCAACTTTGCCTTTGCACATCAACACAATGCCAACCAATTGCAAGATGCAGCTTTGGCAGTGATCATGGAGAATATGGACAACCTCACTAAAAATGAAGATTATTCAGAGTTGGTGGAAACTAATCCTCGTTTAGTTGTGGAAATATATGAAGCTTATCTTGCTAAACAGGTTAATACTGCAGCCACGCTAGGGTTATAGGAATGCGGTGTAGGAAGTTATTGTAGTCAGCTTTAAGCTTGGTAGAAACTTAAGTTTGGATTATATTCTTAGTGGGTGATTACTCTGTGGTAGTATTAAATTGTACATTCCATACACTGCCGTTACTACTACAGTTTAAGATGCATCTAGAGCTGTTGCCTCTCTAAGGTAGTGTTTACCTTGTTGATCAATTTTTTTTTTTTTTAAGGATTGTAGATCACCTTTTGATTTCTGTGTTCTAATATCATTACTTTGGTTCTAGTGTTAATAAAAAAAGTATGAACATTGGCTTAAAAAGTACACACCAGTTTTATTTTCTCGATAAAACTAATTTGTAGATGAGATCAGACAATAGGTGCATTCATGTCACAAGTTCATTCCATCACCGTACTTCAGGGGTTGTGTTGCTTTGGTTGCTGGATTTTTAGCCACCGTCGCCAGCCACTGGTTCTATTAAAACGACGATATTGCTGCTTTTTGGTGGCAACACCATGTGTTTGTGTCACTGTTCTGTGCACCGCAGCATCCTCACTCATCAGCCTCTGTTTCGTGTTTCCACCTATGCTTCTCTGATTGTCTCTAGATTTGTTGAGATGTGCAGGTTTTAAGGTTTTATGTTCAGATTCAGTACCATTTTAATATCTTGTTTCAACCCCTGTTATTGAATTCAGACGGATGTGATATCCTAGTCATTCTATATGTTTGACACATGACGGTTGGGCTCAAAAGAGTTATTGCTTTATGCCGTCGTTGCAGGGAGTTGTTAGTACGTGAATAGGTTTGGAGGCTCACACAAGTCACACACTTTTTTTTTAGTTTCGCACCCATACGTGGGTTTGTTAGGTAGGGCTTGTGGTTTGTCTGTGTTTACTTCACTTTCTTTTAGAGCATTTTTCTTGAATTTGACTTTGTCTATACCTGTTTGGACTGATTATGTGGTTTACGAGATCTATGTCTTCCGGTATTTCGCATTCTCTTTTATTTTTATTTTAATTTTTTTAAATGGTGTCGCAAAGGATTTTTCATAGGGGTGTCAAAATGGGCTCAACCTGTCGGGTCGGCTCGTTTAGCCCGCTGCCGCTTTACCAACCCTATGATTTCTCATTTGCACCCCATTTGCTTAATTTTTTTTGACAAAAAAAAAAATTGAATAGTTTTGCTTAATTTTTTTTTACAGAATAAAAAAATTGAATAGTCTTTCTATATATTTATATTTCATACAATTATTGTGTAAGAGTTAATAAATTCCAAATAACTTGGCCAATCAATTTTTATAATTTACAGGTACATTTTTAAAAATAAATATATATCATGTTAAACTCGTCCACAATCGAGTCAAACAAAAAAATTATACTCTCGTATACACAAATATCTAGTTTTTTTATGATAAACCGATTACTAAACGTCTATCTCTTTTTAAAAAGAAAACTATTTCTATCTATTTTTTAAATACACAAGTCGTAATCATAAATGCAACCCCCTCAAAAAAAAATCGTAATCATAAATATTCAATTCCTTCAAACAAACAAAATATTCATTCAATCTAACCATCAACGAGTTGCACGGTTTTGGCTTTCGTAGTAGACCGGGATTTGTTTAATTCAATTAAAAAAATGTAATGGAAGACTTTGCCGTACAACTTTGGTTTACAAAAATCTTATTAAGTGCATGTTTGGTTCACACTAAGTTGTATAAAATTATCCGTTTTAACACGTCTGATCTAGTTGGTGTCACAATAAGGGATTTTTCTGAAGCAAATGGCAAGAAGTTTTTGACTAAAAGATGGAGATGTCAATTCACGTTTTTCAGGAAGATGAGAAGTAAATTTGAAAAAATTCATGATGAAAATGACACTGTATTATTGGAGGATCCTATACAAGTGCGGAAAGTGGTACATGATTATTTCCAGAGTTGGAAAATGTGAATGGTGTATGATCATATACAATTATGGTGATGATTTTTTTAAGCATGGTATTGCTGGCTTGAGCACAGTTTTTTCCTCTACAGAGTTGAATGATACAAATATTTCTTATAAAGTTAATGTTCCAGCCTTTATGCGAGATCGGCATCTCATTCCATTGTTCAACGTCCAACATACTTATATCACCCTACCTTTTTATCATTTGTGTTCAAGGCCTAACATTGCTTATTGATAAGGTGAAAGTATTTTTTAGCAAGAATATAGGAGTTGAAGCTAAAACAACAATAGCAAATATGTTTCAAGTTAACATTGATATAGGCACTGGAAAATACTTGGGGTTGCCATCAATGATAGGGAGAAACAAGAAAGACTTATTAAAATTTATCAAAGACGTGTAGAAGAAAATTTAAAGTGAGAAATTTCGTCAAGCTGTTCCAAATTATTTCATGAAAAACTTTTTGATCCCTTCCTAATAGGGGATGCGATTGATGAAATCATGAATTCTTTTTGGTGGGTAACATAGGAGGTTACAATAAAAGAATGAGGTGGTTATCATGGGAGAAACTCCCTATACAAAAGAAGGATGGCACAATGAGGCTTAAAAATCTTTATATATTTAATTTAATGATATGAATTAGATTGACGAAAGAGTTATATTGCCATTGATAATGATATGAATTAGATTTTTTTTTCAGTAATAAAATAGTATTAATTAGGAAAAACTATTGGCTATTGTAATTACTATTTTTTTTTACCAATTGACTGTTGTAATTAGTAATTCATATGTACACAACTTGTAATTTTTTTCACTCTTATATGTATACGCTTATGACACTTAATTTGATGCTAGCATTATTTAGAACACATAAAATAAATGATGCTAACTTAAATAAGTAGCTCAAGAAATTTAAAATTTGACAAGTAGCTCAAGAAAAATATACAACTATTCAAACTGATTCTAGATCACACATAATAACATGGAATATATGCATGTTATTTGAGCTGGATGACGTCGAGTTTGTCGAAGTAAATAATGTCATCAAATGAAATTTCCTCATAAATTCTCAATTTCTGTAGTACAATTATAGACTGGCAAACATAGTCAAGTCAAGTGTATTTTTTACAACATTAACATATTTGCCACCGCCCAAGGATTTAGAAGAAAAATAAATAAATCAGTCTTTTTGCCAGCCATGACATGTACATATATGTAAATATATAAGTAATTGCCCTTTAAAAAAAAAAATACTAACGAATTAAACGAGGGATGAAGTCTAAATCATCATCAAGAACAAGTTGAAGTTGGGAAGGAGATGAAACAACTCCCAAACACCAAAACATATAAGTAATTATCCTTTCAAAATTAATAGCTCTAGTTAGATGCAATTTTAGTATTTGCCTCCAAAATATGGTCACGGTGTATACTTCTCCATGGTAAGGCCACCCACCTGATTTCTTAGACTTTTTTTCCTTTGAATGAACAACCTTAAGACTTTCATTTCATATGCACTGAATATTGATTTTCAATAACGTACAACATTTATACGTACACTTCACATAATGATTATTACATATAATAGATAAATTAATTACTAGTTATAATTTACATACACAAAAATAATTAATATACCTTTAATCATACACTTGTAAGCAACATCATGTTCTTGAATTCCTGAAAATCAAGCCTACCATCCAAATTGGTATCATAAAACCTAATCATACTTCTACAATCCCTCCCACTACTTTCATCCAAGAATCCAAGTCTCTTCAACACACACTCAAGCTCTTGGCTTGTGATGAATCCATCTCCATCCAAATCAAACACTTTGAAAGTCTTCACAAGATCCCTCTCCAACTCATCATTCTCATCTTCATCACCTCCTCTATTCTCTTCATTCTTCTCCTTTGATATAGAGTTGTAAAAGAACAAGAATTCATTGAAGTCTAAGCTCTTCTTTTCTACAAGAGATTCAAGTTCTTCTAAGCTAAATTGTGAGCTATTATTGCATATCCTTTGGAGCACAGAGTTTAGCTCCTCAAGACTCACAAAACCGTCACAATTTGTATCTAGCTTCTCAAAAATACGATGCAAATCAGTGCTAGATAGAATAGACATATTCCCAAACAACATGTAATGTAATAATTAATAAAAGTAAACAAGGGTATGTTATGAATTTTTTATGCACTGTTTCTTTTTGTTGGTGAAAAGTGTGTAACTGTGTATGTTATTCTCTTCTCTTATATACTTTGGTGCTTATTATTTTAATAAGTCATCAAATCACAACATGTTTATTTATATAGACATACTTGCAAAGACTTTGTTAGACTTTTTTAATTTCTATTTTTTTATTAAACGGATGCACATGAATAATTTTATATTAAATAAATATCTAACAAGAGATATATGCAATCATGATAGGTTACCCTTTGTACGAAAGCATAGCTTAAAAAAAATGTTGAATGATTGATGATATGGACGAGAACGGTCGAAGGCCGATGCAAATGCAATTTGCAGGAAGTTTCGTAGCATGCGCTTGAAAGCTTCACTTTATTATAAATAAAATCTTAAAATGTGTTTTAAAATTAGCACATTGAATATTAGCACATCGAAACTGAAAGTCGTGTAAAAAAGAAAAAACTGATGGCAGTCTAATTTATTTAAGAATTTAAGGAGAACTATTTCTACGGTCTTCTAGTTATATTTTAGTATCGACAACTATATTATCCATCAATAAAAGACGATTTATATTATCTATATTGAGTTGATGTTAATCAAAATCATTCATCTATCTTATACGGATAAAGTTATATATAACTTAAATAATAAAAGATAAATGAATGATTTTGATTGATGTTAACTCCGTCAACATGAAAAATTCTATTCACTTTTTTTTTCTTCCAACTTTCAACTTTATTGATGGGTAAATAAAATTTTGTCTTTGTTATCCTTTTCTTAGGTTACAAATCAGAGACGGCCCTAGAGATTAAGAGGCCTAAAACAAAAATTTTAATGTGGCCTTTAAAAATATTTTTTTCTAACAGAATATTTATATAAAATCAATTTTGTGAAGCTCAAAATTTGAATTCATGACCAAGAGTAATTAAGGCTTTTTTAGTAATTAGTTATGTTATAAAAATGTCTGTAATTTATCTATCATATAATATACTTATAACTAAATTAATTTTTTAGAGGCCTTTTTTTCACCCATAATTTTGAGGCCTAAAACCCTTGCTTGAGTTGCTTGACCCTTAGGTCAGCCCTGTTACAAATTGGTGCTCTCTTTAAACTAATAGATATACAATCAACTATAAGGTGAAATCTGTATTTTCTATATAAATTATTTTTACATCTTATAATTCTTTAACATGGAACTTGATTTTTTTTTCTCCTTTCTAGTACACTCAATTGTGGCTAACACATTTGAATTTGGTGTGTAAATATTATGATTGTTAACCTGATTCATACACTTTGATGTCATGTTACGTTTTATATTCAACTTAAGTTATATCATTACAAAATTAATTTGTAAGATAAAAATATTATTCTTTATAAACTCTTCTAAGATCTATCTCTTTTTAATGTAGGAAATAGGATTTTTTAATATTAGTTGATGTTTTAAAAATTAATACAATAAAATGATACAATATAAATCGTGTATTTGCATGCAATTGTAGAGATTAATCTCCGATCATGAATGATGACGGCAGTCAACAAAACTCTCCTTAAACAACATTCATATAGATGGATCTGAATCTAAGATCTATGGTGGTCATTAAAATTATTGTGTTTGCAATTTTATTATTTTTTATAATATTATTTAAGTTTTAATTTGTTTTGTTTAATCTCATTATAACGGGAAAACCACAATAGAAATAATATTTTATCAAAAAAAAAACTAAAGAGAATTTATTTTGATTTATTTAACAAAATTATTTGAGTGTCCTATATAATAAAAATTTATAATCAAATACAATAATATAGATATACAATTAAATACAATATTTGCTAAAAATAATATTCCCTCCGGTCTCAAATATAAGAAAAGATTCTTTTTTTAGGTTCATTGAATAATTAATGTATCTGCTTTACAATATAGACCAGATACATTAACTACTCAATGAACCTAAAAAAGGAATCTTTTCTTATATTTGAGATCGGAGGGAGTAGATTTTAATCAACATGTTAGTAATTGACAATTTAGTTAGTAGAGTCAATGAAAAATAAAAGTTTGTTTTTTGCTTGGGAATAATGAATTTGGAATCAAACAAGATTCACAAATGCCTCGTCCTTTCTGTCTACAATATTGGCAATTCACTCATGGTATTCATTGTAGACTTCAGATTTCATCATTTATGGGAATAAAACTACTAAAGTACATTCAAATGCGTGTTTGGTGCGTGCATCGTGTCTCTACTCTACCTTTCTGTTAGTAGGTAGGGAGGGAGACCTTTATTGTAGAGAGCACGTGTAAAGAGCTAGTAGCATATTCCTCGTGCTTAGATTAGATCCACCAGCTTGATTAATGCTACTTTAAAATCATTTGAAACTTTAAACAGTCTCTTCTGTTTAGCGATAACTAATCTCTGTAATAAAACATGTTGATAACATAATATGTGTTTCTCTTCAAAAAGAAAAACATAATGTGTGTTTTATCTTTTCAAACGAGTTTTCTCAATACAAAACAGTCAGAAACCTCTGCCATTTGCAAAAGGAGTTCAAATCTCTTACCATTTGAACCAATCATTGTAGGAAAATCATCAATTGTAAATTTTTAGGTACTTTGGAGTTTGCATTGGTACAAATATCATCCGCAAGTAATTTGTCTAACATTTGAGTTTATTCTAAAATAAATTAATATAAAAATATGATATAACATTGATTGATTGGATGAAGGGTACATATTCAACCAAACTACATGGATACCATTATGTTCACCGAAGGATTATGAAATAAACATATTGATAAAAAAAACTATATAAATAATATAAAAAAAGGACAAAAAAACATTGAAGACTTTGATTTGAAGTAATTGCTTTTTTCTTGATATGTTTTTATCCGTTTAGCATTTTCTTTTCAAACGTCCTACAAAGTTGCTCATGGGACAAGTCTCTTGCTCTTACTATTGCGTATTTTGCATGGGACCTTCCTGGCCTTGTGCTCAGAAATTGGGAATATTCGTAAGTGTTTCACGCAAACTTGAAAACAAATAACATCCTTGTTAACACTTTCCTTTATACATATCTTTCATAAAAAAAATTGCACTTTCGTCGTTGATGTGAGAACATTCTATGTTAAAGGTTCGAACCTAGGTCACCATATTTCCATTCTCTTGTGTGCTTTTTGAATACATGTCATTAATGAGATCGGACATTTTAGATTTAAAACTGTCCTTTTAGTTAAAAGGATCTTGGCTACAAATTTTCAATCAGACGACTAACATTGATTACAACGTCATGTTGTGCAACTGCAAAAAATCCCATTCCCCACTAGACCAATAAAAAAAGAAACTTCTCTCTTCAACCAATCACACCCTTAAGTTTAAGTGTGTGTATGCTATTAAATTTAAAGCGTGTCAATATAAAAAGGAGATCGTATCATTTACACCTTGTAGACTAAAAATGCACAAAATTCCCCCTAATCAAGGTGGAGCTAATCTTATAAACAAAATAATAATACAGTTACTCCACTCAGAAACCTAGGTGGGAGCGTGCCATTGTGCGAAAAATCCTTCAAAACTTTAATGTCACTACTTAGAACATTATTATTACAATATTACTGCTAAAAAGGCATTTCCAAACCCAATTTATAGCTCACATTACAAGAGAATAAAGAATAGATAATGAAGCACAAGGGCTAAATATTCTTTGCACAAATGCATCTTCAAGCCTTGAAGTGAAATTTGCCTGGCTTAGGATATTTCTCTTCCACCTGTTCTACTTTGTTAAATTTAAAACCTCTGATTCTCAATACCTCAGGCTCCGACGGATCTTTGTAGTCAATTGGTTCGATAGTCCAACCCTTGTTCTGAACTGAACCACCTACCTTTACCTATATAATTCATAAAAAAAAGCGCATTAATTTAATAGATTCAATCAAACATGGGCATGTGCATTCAAGTGAATAGAATAAGTTTCAAGCTTCATTTACTTTTTGAAGAGATAGTGGTGGGGATAATTTATGGTAATAAAAGTAATTAAAAATAAGAATGGAATATCTATAGCATGTGCAGTCGTTATTGAGAATTTAGTATAAAAAAAGGGCAACCCGGTGCACTAAAGCTCTCGCATACGCAGTTTATCAAGTGTGGATGTACTTATTAGAAATTAGGTTCCACAGTTGTTATTGACAATTCAACATATGTTATGTCCAAACCATTTATTAGCACCTATAGATGAAAACCATACCTAGTTTGGATGATAACCTATTCAGAAAAGTTGATAACACGCCTAGGAGTAGGGGGTGGTGTAGGAAAAAAGGCTACACTATTGTGCTTTCTTACATCAAGTTGTAACTATTCCTACCAAATAGTTAGTATGCAAATGCAGCAAAACACTCATCATGGTTAAATACCGATAAATTGTATTGGCATACCTCTGCATCATCGACGGCATCTATGATAAGAGCCCCATCTACTGAAAGATTTTCAATGAAAATTTTTTGACCCTTGATTGCGAGTGTAGACTTGTGAGAAATGGAGCAATTTCCACTGACTTTGCTCTTAATTGAAGAGAAAGTCAGACCCCATTTTGGCTTCCATGTGATACGGGGCCAAACTTCAACCTCTTGACCATTGAAATTCTGCAATACTGGATCTGCTACTTGGAAACCAGCCTGGAAAGGAAAAAAGAATGCAGAGAATTTATTATAACAATTATAGTTTTAGCAATTGGTATCTAGGCAGTCAGGACAAAAGCACAAAATAGACATGGTTTTAGCAATTGGAAACCAGATCTATTCTCCTTACTATTGTTTCTAAGGTCTTCACTGTACATGCTCAAATCACCTAATATGAAATTCTAGCATCTTCGCTGCAAAGGGGGCTATCTGCTCTGAAATTTCTCCCTGATAATTTTATCAGCTCGTTCATCTTTGTGACATTAAGTTCAATTTCTTGTTAGTTTTTATATGCAACAGGCAGCAGTAGCATATGTAACATTGCAGGTTTTATAGTCGTGCAATAAAATTTTCCTTTAAGCTGAGTGTTATCTTTTTATCACATTACACCCAAAGCAATCCAATCCACTCAATTTAGATCTTATGGCCAGCATCTCTCTCTTTCTTCTTTATTCTGTACGATGGACTCAAGGTACTTAAAACATGAATTGAAATTCTATTGCAAATATTTTCACAAAACTAATTATTAAAAGAAAATAAAACACCTATGTCACAGCGTTCAAGATTTGCAGGTTACAAGGGTAAAATCACTTAATTACCTTCTTGAGAATAATGCTATTTGCACGATAGATGGCCATTTCTCCAGAGGTAGCACTATGGTATGGATTTCCTTTTGGCACCTTCAGATAAAAAAAAGTACATGAAATTATCCATCTTGAAAACCTTTTAGAAAGTTAAGGGTTTATTTGTTTTTGTTTCCATTATATGATTTCATTTCTTAGTTTCACCTTTAGTTACAAAATGTCACTTTTTTAGTGCATTTCCTATTTTCGAAGTTCTGTACATAAAACACAGAAAACAATTAGAAGCTGTTTCCAATATTTCTTTTACAAAACGTTGAATATTGGGAAATAGTTTTTTGCAAATTTAAATTAAAAAAAAGAAAAGAAAAGTAGTGGGACTTAAGACACCATTACTCGACCTTTATACTATAAAAATTTCAATTCGAATCCAAATTTCTTAATTTCAGAAACTTGTGGCAAGAACTTCCAATCTACTTCAATTGAATACATAATCTTAACTAGGAAATCAAACACTTCCACTATTTCTTTTTACTTTCTTTTGTTTCTGCATGTATGAACTTTAGCATTAAAGTTTAAGCAGTACCTTAGCAGCATCCTCAGCATTATTCTTCACAGGTGCATAAGCAAACCATGTTTCCATCACCTGCACAATTACATTGGACCGGTTAGGTAGCACCAAGCATAACAATCAAACAGCCATAAAGTGACATCACAGCATGTACGGACTCCATTTATACCTCAAGATAATCTCAAAGGATGAAAAGTCAAACTTGATAAGATTCGCTAAAATTATATACAGCTCTCAAATAGATAATTTACCGTGAAGCCAACCCTGGCAGATGGGGGCAATGTTTTTGGATAGTCTTGCATCATACATTCAAGTCGAGTTGACGATTTAAATGCAGTTTTGCTGGAATCTTTATACCTGCAGTGAGTAAATACAACATTGTAGATGTGATATATCAGGAGAGAAAAACCATAGTGAGATAAATTTAAGTCAGCATAGATTTTTCCTCAAGTTTTTCATGAAAACTTTCTCATAAAATAATGCTAGTTCAACTACAAACCAATTGGAATAGTTCATTCTCTAAAGAATAACATCAATCATCTATCTAGAAAAAAGAGAGACGGGAGAAAAGAAAATGGTAAAGCAAAGTCGGTTGCAACAACAAAGCATGGAATGTAATCAAAGAAAATTGAAGCATGCTACAACAAATTGATGAAGTAATAATATAGTATAGAGAGAATAAGAAAGAAGAATTACTTTGGGTTAACAAACTCCTGTATGGCACCTCCTGTTTTTGTGAGCTCTTCAATGTAAGGACCAAGTTCTAAAATCAACTGGAAGAAAAGAAAGAGATTGTCACTATGCAATCGTGGCATAATCATGATGCAATTCAACTATGTAAGGGTATGATGTCATATAACACCAATCACAACTAAAACATTGCTGTCAAAGCCTGAAATGTCTAGTATTCAAATAACCAAACATAATGCATAATGATCTGAAAGCTCATGCCATTTGACATGATAATAATGCACATAAGTAAACTATCAAATCAGCCACACAATAGATAATTAAAAGGTGAATTCCACGGCTGGGAGGGAAGATGATAACACTGAGGTAAGTATGAAAAATGATTACTTGGTTTATATTTCCTGGAAATGGGGAGTAGCCGGTCTCGCTGTTGACGTCACCGTCAGGGTATCCACTTGCTCTCAGAAGAGGATCTAGCTGATTGTACTCCACATTTATCACCATAGACCTTCCTGTCATTTTAATGATCATGTGCTAAACATATGAATTCTAGAAAATCCATAAAAAATCTCATTGACATAATGAAGTCATGAGACATTTTATTTATATAATGCTAATAAATTTGAATAAAACCTCCAAGCATGTAAAAGTATAAGTACAATCAAATGTTATGGATTTCAAACTGTGATCTAACACCAAATACTTTTTTATCAAAGAAAAGGATCTATCCTAGCAACTATTTACTTCAACTTGGTGGCATTTCAATCCTCAAGAAAATAAGGAAATAGAGTAGTATACGTTATACACACAATTTGAGGGTATGAAAAAGCTACTTGGTTCGTTAAGATTTCACAGGCTTACAGTTATGAATTGTATTAGCTCAAGTGAATAGTTTGAAGGTCAGCATCAAAATTGTTTCAGCATCATACCTATGTGTTATGATGCAAGTTTATTATTCGCATCCACGTTAATATAACATACGCGACTTCAGAATCAGCATTCAGCACTATCGTATTTGTCTATGAGGGATGAAACAATCAACTTACCATCTGAGTGGGTGAGCCTGGTAATTCCACCAATAGCTTCTTTTGCTTTCCGAGGAACTGCAAGAGAATTAACATGGTACTGCTTGGTAGAACTGACACCCAGTGCTGATGGAATTGCCTGCATCCACGAATTAATACTTAAAATATACCAATGGGGAAATAAGAGAAGATAAGTTGAAAGTAGAAAATGCTAAAGCAACTAACCTTGAACAGAAGTCCATTTGTATCTTGGAAAAAGAGAACCCATTTCAACCCAGCATTATACCTAACAAGTATACATTCATCACATCAAATTTACGATCAAAGCGATTTGCTATATTTATTTCTTGGATTATTAGAATACAATCCCATCAACTTATAGAATTGGCAACCGATATTTAGGCTTTGTCTAACATGCAAAAATAAAAAGGTCTTGCACCATGCACAAAGTGTCTTTTCCACCATTGGATCAAAAGTCACATCATTTTTCATTTAATTTAACAGTGAAATTTATTGATCCAATGGTGGAAACTGGCTTGTGCATGATGCAAAACTTGTTACACTTGTGCACCATAGAATTGACACTGATATTTAGTGTGACATGGCAGGTTTTTTTTTGTGCCCAAATATATTCGGAACATTCTTAAATTACGTAGAAACATGTAATTAAAAGTTCTATCAAATGTCTTTATATATCATAAAAATGAAATTGAAGAGATATATGTAGGTCTTAAAGATCTATAAGCTGCTCAAGTCATACCATACTTTCAGAATACCGCTGGAATGAAGAAGTGAATGCACATCACCATGCCCATGAGGTTTTGTCTACCCAAAGAGAAACGGTTAATAGAACGCACTTTGTTTCAAAATCCAATATTTTACGTTAATAGAAAACATTTTTTTCTCTGCCTTTTGTTAAAATAACGCAATCAGACTTATATCCAGCAATACCTGAATTCTGTATCTGTTTTTTGGATCCAATGCAAGCCTGGCATCATTATCGTCTAAGCATGCAACTTTTTCCTGAATCATGTTCAAAATTAATAATTTTAAAAACTCAATGCCAGATTGAACTTTCCACAAGACATAAAAGACATACCTGCTTTAAGAGTGTTACTTGTGTGGGTTGCATGCCAAAGTAAGAATTTGATTCTAATAGCTCTAAGGTACGCTCATGAGTGTCATCAGAGGTCATAATAACAAAAGGAATTTGTGTCTTGCCTTCGCCTGAAAGTTGAAAACCATACCCATTACTAGAAAGTACTTTGAAATATTATAGGTAATTAATACCATAGCTGATATTAATTACCACAAGAGGATAGGCTATTGTTTGAAAGAGAGAAAGAAAAAGAAACTCTAAAAGTAGACTTTCTTGCTCTAATGTGGAAAATATTTTATGGAAACCATTTTATGAGAGAAAAAAAGGCATTTTGATTACACTCCTATGTTTGTTGTAAAAGTCGACTATTGCAACTCATTTTAGCAGAGAACGATTACATGTCATGTCTTTTTAAAAAATGTTTTCACATAATACATAAATTTCTGTAAAAAATGTTTTTTAAGAAAAAATAATTCACTAGAAATGTTTTCTAGGGGGCTATTTTCTACTGAATTTTGTTTCTTCCAATATCAAGTCATTTTCCAAAAATAATGGCATATAAAAAGTTACTTTCTGCAGAATGAATGGACCCTAAGTCATAGGAATTAGGTACAATATAGAAAGGCCGTCTACACAAGTTTCTCAAAGTCTTTTGTTTTACCAAATTTGTAACAAAATCGGATGGTAAAATATGACTCTGAATTGAAAAGATATTAATACTGACCTTCCGAGCTTGCTTCTTGAAGTGCCAATATGGATTCAATGTAATGCTGTAAGAAACGTGTTCCCGTCGTTGTTTCCGCCGGAAGAGCAACCTAAAAGAAGAGAAGAAGCCATGGTTAAGAACTACTCCCTCCCTCTCATTATAAGTGTCTCATTTGCAATATTTTTCTTTCTCAAATTAATTGTCACTTTAGAATACCAATGAAACATTAATTATTATTTTTTTACTAATACACCCTTATTTATGGCATCTCAAAGCAACTAATTAATCCACTAACTACAATTACTAAGTGTATTTTAGTAAATGAAACTCATTTTACCATTGAAACCAACACAATTAATCATTTTCTTAAAAACCGCACACAAATCAAATGAGACGCTTAAAATGAGAGTGAGGGAGTAGTAATTAATCCCTTATCTTATCATGCTGGAATTGTCCACGGACAAACACATGTCACAAAAATTCATTTGTAAGGTATGAGAACTAGAGCTAAAGCTATGTAAAAGCAAAAATCCTTACATTACAGTATTAGAGTGTGAACTTCGAACTAAGTTTATTAGACATACTTGCGTCTACAAGCATATTTAACACTAGTTTGTTTTGGGAGCAGGGCAAAGGAGACAATTTTATTGCAGAAATAAGATAAATATTATAAGTGACAGAATAAACAGTCCTCCAAACAAATAAGGATAAAACACAGATTTGAAGAGCAAGATAACAAAACTAAACTTAATGCAGACCAAGGTTGCATTATAATCAATATTAAGTCATCCTTGTAAACACAGCACAGCTTTGTTGCAATGGAGGCAGTCACAAGTTTTTTAAAATTCTTTTGGAAAAAATTATTTATTTGAGAAAAAATAACCCTCCAATCCTAAAGGAGAGACACTCATAGTGGCAGATGAGAGATTACACCACATCAAGCAAATGAAAGTGAAATGTTTAATCATTTATGAGTTAAAGGAAAGCTAATCAATGGTACTTTCGATGAGTAAACCATACAACTAGATTAGATATTTGATTTATTAACAGAGTCATCCTAGTCTAAACGCATGGCTTCTTCTTTGGATAATGTAATAATGTGTTTGGGAATCAGATTCCCCATCAAAATCTTCATTTAATAAAAATCCACCAAAAAAATTCCTAATGTACATAGCATTTAATTTGGCTCCCTCAATAATTCAGTTTAAACTCTATAGCTACTTGAGTTTTTTTGTTTTTTGTTTTTATAATACTCAGAAATTCGAGTTGATAAGCTCACAAGTCACAATGATCACCAAACACCATAAAATTATGATGATTGATTTTGACAAAACAGCAGCAACCTTATATATACAAGATGTCATCATCATCACAGAGAGTGACAAAGCAACAAAAAAAAATCAATGAAAGAATACCTTAATCCCATTGTATCCTAGACGCTCGCCAAGACCACCAGCAACAAGAACAAAAGCAGCTCTGCGAGCTTCACGCACACCTGCTTCCTCAAATTTGATGAAATTCTCATCACCAAACGTCAATGTCTCACCAGTTGGAACCTGTGAAATCATTACTAAACAGTCTTACACATTATTCCATTCCACGAAAAAATGCAAGGACTTTTTTTTACGCATGCATGCTTCCAAACAAATCACGCCATACAGATAATTTTGGAGATATTTTAAGAAAAGTGACACTATGGTGCATGTGTAAAAAGTTTTACTACACCAACATTGCATAGAAATTAATCTTAAAATTCAATAGTGTATATATTAATAAATGAATAAGTATTATGATTAAATTCAATAGTATAGTAATTAAAATGTAATAAAGAGGAAGAAACAAATATGAGAAAAGTGATAATTGTGACTTACGGAAGGGGTGAAGCCATGAAAAGGGTTATTTCCAGCTTTGGAATCAGCCAAAAGTCGTTTGGCATTATTGATATAAGCTTCCAAACCACCAGGGTAGCTGGAATCAAGTAGAACAAGCTAACATACAAAAAACGCAGTGTCGTTTAGATATATATATATAAAGAAATAACAGATCTATCCATGCGATGGAATTGAATGAAAAGAAACCTGATCCAAGAATGCTTTCTTCTCGCCGTCGTCGACGCCGGGTGCCGGCCAATCTCGGAAGAGATGGTCTTGGCCATTATTCAACAGTATCTTCACCAACTCTTGCTGAATTGCGGAACAATAATGAGAATGAGAATCAGAAACAGAAGCGTAAATTGAAAAGCGAAAAGGTTAGAGAAGGAACCTGTTTCGGGGAGAGAAGGTTGAAATTGTCGCCGAGGGTGGAAGCCATGGCGGATAAAGAGAGTGAGAGTGGAAGAAAAGAAGAAACAGATCAGAAAGAATGAATAATAAAAGAGACAAGACGACAACAACAACGTAGGTAGGTGATATCAAATGCCGTGCTGGTCGGTAACTATGTCGATCTCATTTTTACTTTCACTTCTTTCTTGTTTCTACTGCATCTCACCTCAAGCCACGGTTCACCTTCAGTTTCTTAACTGGGCCCATACCACGCACGTGGCACCCCTAATACTAACAACTTAGATAAATAAATTTGTCCATATAGAATTTTCGACCAAAAGTTTAAGTTGTTTCCAAAACTCATTTTCCTCCTCTTGATTTTGCATCTCACTATCATAAAAGTCTCCGACTCAGGATTTAATACAAAGTAGTCATTGCATATGCAGTTTGTTATCGGTTTATTCCATGACGTTAAAAACTTCTATTAACTAATGAGGTGACGTGCATGAGGTGTTACATGGATTAAAGTAAAAATAGAAAATGGTCACTTTGATCCCTAAGTCGAAATCCCGACATTCTTAAATCCCTATATGTGCTACTAGATATCCTTCTTAATTCCTTTCAGTTTTAAATAAGTCATTTATATAAGTAAATGTGAACAAGTTAGTCTATAAATTACGCTTTTTAATAGATTGATCCCTTTTTTCATACAACTTAGTTTTTTTTAACAATTTCATACAACTTTGTTAAAAAGTGTGCTTACATGACCATTTAACATTGAGGTGGAATGTCCAAAGAGTATTTATGAGACCAGTTATATACATTTTTTTCTTATTGTTTGGCAATTCAATCCTAATTTTAGAGATAAATACTTTATCAACAACATTTTAAATCAAGTAACGACTGATTTTTCTTTCAAACTGAGACTAAATAATACACCTATTAACCCTAGTTTTGTGAGGGGTGAATTTAGACATGTCAACTTAACAATAAACGACCACATAAACACTTTTTAACTGAATTTGATGGAAAAGGGTAATAGTGGATATATTTTATGACTTAAAGAACTAGGTGCACTTCTACTAACATAAATGATTAATTTAAAATAAAATGACTAAACCGGTACAAAAGTTAAACTTAAAGCACCCCATGATGCATTTTGTCTAAATTATAAGGGTGGCAATTGAGTTTATTTATCCACCATTCAATTAATTCATCCATGAAAATTGCTCTTTAATGGTGTCTGGTGGTGTTGGTTTGGGTCAGTGTGTTTCTCCTCAATGTCTCATGTTTGGTTTTCCCAAGTGCCAACGGGTTATGTTGTCATACACTCATACCTATTGTATTAAGGTTCGAGGGTAAAATTTGGTGTTCAATTCACTTGTGTGATTTTTTTTTTTGTTTTTAAGAATAAAAATGGAATATATTAACAACGAGAGTGTAACCTCAATAGCACAAGGTGTACTAAAAAGGCCACTCCAAAATACAATCAGTCAGTTATATAGATACAAAAACTACGGCCAACCGATACCCAAGCATAACAATGGGTCCGCCCACCATCTCTGAGAGCCAAAATACTCGTGCGATTGTTATTGGTTGAATGTGATGATCTATCATGACTTCCCTCATGATTCAACAAGTGATATTAGTGTCGATGGTTACTAAAGGATCTGGCTCCTTGTATCGATAGTCTTTCTAACAATTATGGTTAGACGGTGCAATGCAAGTGTATGTGAATGAAAAAACTTCTATTTGATATAGAGATTGTTGTGTAACAAGTGTGAGTAGAATTCCCATAATGGATGAACAAGTGAATATTGAGTAATATACAAGTGGGAGAAAGAACACATCTATGTAATACCTTAAGATTTTAAATTAAGATTTGTATGAAACTCATTTGTGTGGTTGCTCTTAATCCAATGTGAACTTCAACTTAATATTGAATGGATGCGCAAGCTTAACATGTTTGTTCATAATAACTTATTATTGATGTAGCGCTGCTCGTATTAAGCACTTGCATTGGTTTTACTCAACCTTAAAAAGCATCTGATCTTGGACAAGAGTTTTATTTCTATCATTTATAATTTACAAATTAAAGAACTAGTAATTGTAATAACATATCTGACTCATTCATCATACACAAAAACATCAATGATTTGCTCACTTTTCTTGGTGTGTTTCACAAATTATTTCTCAAGTACTAGCATCTTCAGGTTGGATATCATTGTTGTTAAACATGATCCGTGGTTTCCCCATGCTGAAATTGAGAACCCTTGCATTCATATTATACTTGATTACCCCATCATATAATAACTTTCTTATATAATGCTCTATGTCTGAACCAATCAACCGAAGTGTGTATTCATTCAATGGAGCACCCTGTTTTCAATTATCAAAAAGGTTAATATAATTCTAACACTTAATTGGCTCAAAACTAGCATATAACTAAAACTAGTTATATTTTTCCTTCTCCTAGCTTTTTGGATCAACAACTAGCACTGTTGCAAAATTTAAATTATTAATAAATCAGATACAGAAAAAATAAAATTGTTCTCTTGTTAATATTTCTAACACTTAGCAACGGAATTATAAACAAATTTTGTATTTTGTCTTTAATTATGGTCGCCGAGTGTAGAACTTATTTTTATCTTAACCATTCGTTTTCAGGGGAATCAAGCCTTGACAATCCGGAGTTTGCCTGGAAAGGTAAATAAAATGGTCTAACTAAGAATTGTTCTCGTCAGAATTTGAACTCGAATACTTCTGAACAATTCACCTTTAACTAGAATTCATCAACTACTTGAGCTCTCAATCATTTCGTTTCCTTAAATTTAAGCATAGACTATTATATATCCTTGTATTGATATTTTATTTTTGCATCACTTTTCATGTTTTTTCTACATATTTTGCTAAGCAGAAGCCTACATGCTAGTCTTGAACTATAGGATATGTGAATTCAGTATATGTGACACTATTATGAGACAAAAACTATTGTATATTTGATTATGTTTAAGGAAACTACCTCATAGTGATCCACAAGCTCCTGAAAGTAAGAATAAACCAAGTTGCAAGTATCAGGATTCCACACAAACTCATCAGTAGGATCAAGAATAAGGGAGAGTTTATCCATCTGAGATTGATCAAAAGCACTAGTTTCAGGATCAATATAAGCTGCATAGATCCTCACATGTCGCGTTGCACAGCTCAACCACTGTCCTCCATATTCTCTGGTCATGCCTTGATCTTTTACAATCACCTGAGGTTCAACTGGCCTTGGTTTTGTTCCTTTTGGATTAATTCGTTGATTTTGTGGTATTTCTTTCTCTTCTCCTACTTTCACACCATCTGTTTCTTTAACATCAGATTGTTGTTGAGCTGATATGAAAAATGGAGTTCTGTTTCTTACTTCTTTTCTTCTTCCTCCTGTCCAACCTAGTATGGATAGTTTGGTAGAAACCATGTAGGAACAACTTGTGGCCATGTTTAATTTTGTGGTGTTTTTTGCCTTTAATGGCCAACAAGTACTTACATGAGGGCCTTATTAACTTGTATATTGCTTAGCTTCACTCCTTCTCCTATGGATAAGATTTCTTACATAATAACTGGAGGGAAATGTTTGTGGTCACAGAAGAAATACAGGAAATAAAAAAGAGCAATTTCCAATTTTACCCATGCATATGGTTTATTATGAGTTTTCAAATATATACTGTATAATATATATCCTTAAATCCCACCATTGCATTATTACATAACTTTTTCTTAGCTTTCTTCACTCTCAAATTACTAAAAAATAATGTAACAAAAAAAAAACTATCAAATTATATAATTTTTTATTTTCTTTCTTTTTACTTTACTTGAAAACTGCAAAAAGTTTCCCTTATAGTTTTGTATTTTTTAGCAATTGGCCATTTCTCAACCATTTAGTGCCCAACATATTTCAATTTCAGCCAACAAGGACTGCATACATAATTGTATAAGTGTACCTGATACAGACATATCTGCAGAGAGAAACTAAATAGGCATGAAGAGGTTGCAAGACAAATGATATTTAAGTGCATGTTTGAATGATAGTGAATGTGATGAAATCACGGTAGCACCGTAATTTTATTTAAGCCTCAAAGTATTCTTTTTGCTAAAATCATGGTGACACACACCCTAATTCCATTATATTCACCATCAATCAAAACATGCATTAAGTCAAATTACATTACTGGTAAAAGAATCCAAGCGACAAAATTGTTGTCGTATTATTAGGATTAAGAGCAATGATCCTAATACTCTAAAATACAACTTCTTCATCCTATACAAAACTCAATGGACCAAAACTAGACAACATGTGAAGTATAATGAAAAAGGGGGTACTAGCCCAACAAATTAAGGAGGCTTAGTTTCCTAATTATTAAGGTAAGGAGGAGGGCACACACAAACAACCTCTCATCCTAAACCCCCCATTTAATAATAACCATGAAGATGCTAAAGCTTATGGAAGATGCAAAGGAAAACAATATTTACAAGTTATTAAAATAAAAAGTATAGAAGAATAGAATTTCTTGTAGCAAGCAATATATGCTTGTAATTTGCTCAGTCAAAACTTGATGCTCGGCTCCACCTGCCTCTCAAATAGTCCTCCAATGAAACACTTTGCTCAACACTGTACATGGAGAGTGAGTCATCATCCACATCAAGCAGTGCAAGATTAAGATGTGACTGTATATTACTTGGTGGACATGCTTCATCATCGAGCATTTCGTGTGCTTCCAAAGCATTGACTTCTAGTCTTGCCCACTTGATTGCATCAATATCGCCTTGAAGTAGCTTTGAAACCTGTGGTCCAATAGAATACATGAGAATTGCAATGGACAAAGGACTAATGAATGGAATAAGAATACTTTTGATGGTGCTCGAAGGACCCAATTCCCTGCAGTCAGGGAATCGTAAATTCACACAAGCAAGCAAATCACGGCCATTGAAAATAATCAAACAGTTTACAGTTAAAACAAAATTATATGGACCTTCTAATTTTTTAAAGGGCTGAGATCAGCTCTGCAGTCACTTCTGACTGCAGAGAATCCATTACTAGAACAAGAAAATAAAGTTAATAAGTATGCTATAGAATTCAAGTACCACATTATTTAGGAAAAGCTAAACAAAAAAGGAATTTTTCCTGTCCATTGTACATGATATGAAGGGCTCAATTTGCTATAAAGAATAAAGACGATAGTGGGCCACTTACAATGCTCATTGGTGGCCTAGCTTTTGGAGCACGTTTGATACAAAGAGTGGCTGCTAATACCATTCTTTCCATCTCATCATGATCATAGTTATCACCTAAACTAGGATCTAACAATTGTGACACCTTTCCACTATTTATAAGTGGACTTGCCTGCAAAATATTTTTTCGATTATTTTTTCCATAATACATAATGATTAGGAAGTAAGTACATAATCGCTGACACATACCCACATAACAAGATTCTGTTGACCTTTCGGATAATCAACACTTATGGGCTTTCTCCCTGAAAGAAGCTCAAGAAGCACAACACCAAATGCATAGACGTCGATCTTATCATTTACTTTGCCGTACATGAAGTATTCAGGAGCCATATAACTGCATAAACGGGTGCAATACATAATTCAGGATCCCTCTAAAAACGTTTTCTGTAGCATGTATGGATAAGAACGGATGATAAATTTTTGATGGATTTGAAAGTACTAACCCAAAGGTTCCAGCAACATCTGTGCATGTTATATGCGATGATGACGTTGATGCCCACGTAGCCAATCCAAAATCAGAGAGCTGAATAAAATCAAAGCAGACCAACATAAGAATTGATTAATACAAATAATTCAAAATATTAAAAGCCAATCAATCGAAAGATAGATAAATACCTGAGGTTCAAAATCTTCGGATAGTAATACATTGGATGATTTTACATCCCGATGAATCACGGGATGATCATCTTTACAATGCAGATATTCTAAAGCTTCAGCAACACCTGTTGCAACCTTATATCTCTGTGTCCAACCAAACTCACGAGGGTTTTTCTTAGTCCCTAATTTAGCATGGGATAGAAATAAGTATCATGTTATTTAAATTTTGATCACATAGAAAAACTAAAGGGAGTGTTGCAAGGTATATTTGCCTACCGTGAATGTTCTCTTCAAGGCTTCCTCTTGATAAGAAATCATAGACCAAGAGTAGATTGCCATTCTCAAAGCAGAACCCGATAAGGGAAATAATGTTTTTGTGATGCAATGTAGTGATGATTTCTATTTCCAAAAGAAACTCTTTCAAAACATCATATGAAGGCTTTAGGATCTTGACTGCAAGTTCTTTGCCATCACGAAGGCAGCCCCGGTAAACCTTACTGCTTCCTCCTTTCCCGATAAAGTTTTCTGAAATCATATTTGTAATAATTTGTTAAAAATAAAATGGTTTTGTTAAAACCGAACACAGTCAAATTTAATTAATAATAAGAAACAAACCAGGCAAAAAATTTGATGTTGCTGATACAAGTTCTTGGTACTCAAACAATATGCAAGTTGATGAGTATTTCTCATGAAGTCCCTCCAATTCTTTCGGAATACTTTTTAAATTGCATTCAGGCGATGAATAAGTTTTCCCTATTTCCGAATCTACTGGAATAAGGGCACCACTTTCACTATCTAAAGCCACAGATTGACCCTGAGCTTTATCACAAATACTAAGTTGTTTATCATTATCAACATGGTATGAAAGATTTCTACGCGGCAACCTCATTGCCCACTGGACCACAGAGATCTGGTCGCGAGTGAACAGTTTATCAGGTAATTGCCGGTCTGGTAAAATCTTCTGACGTAGTAGCGGCCAACCGGGTTTCAATTCAAGCTGTTCCGCATCAGTTGTCTGTACAGGGACTATTGCTAAAGAATTCTCATTGCCACCATCACCAGATGAGACTTCAGATCCTTCTGACGGCTCTTCTGCAGATTGATGGCAAGAAGTGTCCTGCAATGCGCCACAAATTGAGCAACTCTGATGTCTAACATTTTCTGTTGAATCCAGTAAAACCTTAGCTAAACTGTGATCCGAAATCCGTCGAGTTCCCTCATCAGTATCAGCATTAAGTACTTTTGTATTCTTACTGAGCGTCAGTTGAATCGAACCAAGCAAACCATGTGTCAATTGAATTGAACCAAGCAAACCATTTCCGCGTTGACGATCAAATCCTTTCAAAAGCAAAAAAACAAAATCAATAACTGTAAATTAAATAGAGTACATGAATCATGAGATCCACATTAACCAAAACTAAGAAAAATCCAAAACCTTGTACATCAGCAACAGTTGATGCTGCCAAGCTGTCACGCTTGTACACAACCTTTCCATTATTCACAGCTAGAACACAACAGTCCTTGGATAACTTTTTAGCACAATACTTAGCTACAGAGCTAGATGACCGAATTCTATGAAACCCATGAACACTTCCAACAATAACATGAGTTGCAGAATAAGCATTTGCTTCTCGTACCAAAATTTTCTTCACCGATGATCCTCGGCAAATTTTTAGCTTAAGATCCACCTACAAAATTGAAAAATCAAAAACAAAAACTTAAACATGAAATAATGTAACTGAAATTTTCTGTTTATTAGGATCATAATTGGAGGTGAGAAAATTAAATTTTTTGCATTAACCATTTGTAATCAATTTAATGACAGATAATGAATTTAAACATTCATCTTTACAAATCAAAAAATTCAAAAGAGGAATAAGAAATTGAACCTGCTTCAAATTACAGAATCCTTCATAAACATTAAGAACAGAGTCAAAAGCCTTAACAAGAGAAAGCAACGATGATTTCCCATCTCCATTCACAATTTCTACACAAATCCATTTCACATATCAATCATCACAAAAACCTCAACAAAATAAAAACAAATGAAAATCATCACTCACCATTAGTCCCAAGAACATGCAGAGCAAGAACAAGATCACCAGGTTGAGCAACTTTAACCAAAGCCCACGTAAGAAGCTCTTTGCTTGGTGAATCCATTTTCACTCCCACCACCACCGTCCGGCCACCGGAGCCACCCTCATCACACGTTTTTTGCATATTTATTTTTCTTCAGATGATCACGATCAGAGACAAAGTACTATGATGTTTTTTTTTTGTTTGTTTGTTTATTTGTGTAAGTGAGTGAACTATGTGATATAGCGTACACAACACAAAGGTTTGTGTCATGAACTAAGGTTTGGTTTTGAAGCTACCACCCTATGCTACAACAACAATAGTTAGGAGGAGGAAAGAAGAGGAGTGACACGCTTCAACCATAACTTTTCGGTTAAAAGCATCATTAAACATGTGACTTTTTTAACAAGATTTTGCTATAACAATGTTTCATTTCATGCTTTTTCAATTTGACTATTGGACCCACTTTTCATTTAATAATAAAATGTAAACATTATTGGTTAAAGAATGTAAGAAATATATCCCCATTCATTGATTTTCCTTGCTTGTTTATTTATCTATAAAAGCTAAAAACATTAATTAGTTGTATAATTAATATTTGTATTAGATAATAATGCAGTCTAAATGGGTTAGTGGTGGTCAACTTTATATAAAAAAGGACTGTGTATGGGAGTGAAATTGTGGTAATAATTAATTTTATGGGTGGGTGGGGAATTTAATTTTTGTTAAAACGAGATATTTAGGAAAAAATTCAGATGATGGAATGTTTCGTGTGTGAATAAGAAATTACTACTTGCAACTATTTTATTTGTGTAAGAAGTAATCTTGCTATGTCATTCTCATTTTAATAACATCATGCTTTAATTTGGATCGTTTTCAATGTGTTGTGTTAACATCCATCTATATACAATGTTTTTTGGTTGATGAATCTTATCTACGAAAGCTTTGAATACATTTTATAAGTTGTTTGAGCAAGAGGATACACCAAAAGGTTAAATAAGTTTTTAGTCTCAATAAATATAGCAAATTTCGTTTTTAGTCCACATAAAAAAAAAAAGTGACGGACTTTGGTCCTTATAAAAAAATTCAGCAAGTAATTTTAGTCTCTTTTAAATTAAAATTTGTTTAATTATGCTCAGAAATTAAAAAATTTAAATGATTTTTCACAGACGTCTTAAGAATATTATAAGAAACTCTTTTATAAAAAAATTAGAATTTTTTAACATGATATGAATTAAATATGATTTTTCTTAAACTTCAAAATTTCAAGATAAAATAAAACTGATGAAAATTTGGATCTAAAAATCAATTTTGAGCTAATTTTTTACGGAGGAACTTTTTATGATGCTTCTAAACGATATGTAAAAAATCATTTAGAAAATTAAAAGTTTAGGCATAACTCAACAATTTTTAATTTGACAGGGACTAAAAATACGTGATGAAAATTGTTATTGGGACCAAAACATGTTTTTTTAGGACTAAAAACGAAATTGATTATATTTATAGGGATCAAAAATTTATTTAACCCCACCCAAAAATAGCTAAGGTGGTCGTTTCAGATGATTTCGAGTTTTTGGTTTTTTGTTTGAAGAGTTAAATTTAAAAATAAGTATGTTTAGATAAAATGAAGTTGAATTATTATTTTTTACTTAATTTGGAAATAGTGTTTATTTTAATCTCAAAACCATAAAATTATCTTTTATAAATCTTGTTTTTATTACGACCACCATCGACTACTTCTACTATTATTAATCACTACTTCGACCACCACTCATGTCACCTTTGATCATTACTCTCATTACTTATGACCATTATGGCCACTTCGACCAATCAACCACCATTAACAAGTATTCTAAAGACACATGTCATGAAATCAAAAATAAAAATGTTATCTTGGAGTTTGTGTTTAAGAGAATAATATTTAGACTTTAAAGAATAAAAACACAATTTTAAAGATGAAATTTCTATCTTTGATTTTTTAATGGATGTTCTTAGAACACTTGTAAGCATTTTCTACAAGAGCAATGCTAGCAACACTCTATTTTCAACACTCTCTCGAACATGCACTTTCCAATTGGCTTAAATCATGGTGAGTCTCACACTTTGAGAATGGACTTCACTTAAAGTGATAGGTCATACATTCCAATAAGAGAATGAGTGTTGAAGAGAGTATTGAAAATAAAGTGTACTTAGCATTCTTCTTTTCTACAAACATGTGTAAATATAATATGTAATGGTAATTTATACATTAAGCGCATCCTCACATGGACCCGTCGCTAGTGACAATGGTTGACAGAAGTTGTTGACATACACCAACACACTTAAGTTTTTACGAAAAATGAGGGAAACGAAAGTGACTTAGATATCTAAAATGGAGGAGGAGGGGTGAATGGTTGGATTGGAAGAGCGAGGGGAATTTTTATTTTTTTCTCTTTCTAATATTTCAATTAAACCACTCATAAATCTTAGAAAAAGAAAGAGAAAAAAAACACCTCATAAAGCCCTAATTCATTTTTACTAGTTAATTTTAGGGTTTTTACTGCACAATCCATCCATATGGTAAATCTTATCAAACACCCCAAATTATGGACTCTTGTTACCTCTCCAAAACTAGGGGGAAAATATCTAAATATAATGCTAGTGTACAACTAGTCTAGAAAGAGTTTAACTTGTTACTAAAACATTAAGAAGACGAATTTTCACTAATAAATCATCAATACTTTCCTTCCTTTGTTTGTTATAGATCTTCACCAAAATGTAACCCCTAAATTTGAAAGATGAGATTTTATAAAATATGAAATAAAGATAGGAGAGTAACGTAACTAAAGAAGAAAAAAATTAGAATTTCCTCTTTAAGTTAAAAGGGTTCATAATTAATCAAATAAAACTTTTTACAATTTAGAAATGAACTTCAACACAAAATCATAAATTATACTCTTGACATAATCCAACTATGAGTGACGAACAATTCAAATACTCCTTAGTCTTCTGATGTTCACTGTTACCACATTTATTTATCGTTGTAAATGTTTATTAACATGTGGTGGCAAGACCGCAACGCTGAAAGGTTTAAGTAATATAAATCAAAATGTGAAAGTTATCATAATAGCGAAAACATTAGATGGGTAAATAAAGTTGTAGACATAGAAGTAAAATATAGATTGTTTCCAACTTAACTTGGAACGCATTCATTATTACTACAAATGTCTATTAGAGATAGAGGACAAATATTTAAACATTCACCATCATTTTTATAGAATGCAATTAATCCTGTAATGTATAACAAGGAGTAAGAAGGTATTAAAAATGAACGAAAAATTATTCATAAGGTAGAGTAGAACATTTGAAAAGGATTAGGAAAATGGCATACCGGAGTTTACAACCCTTGCAAGAAAAAATAGGGAAATAAGGATGAGCATACCATAAATAAACTTGAGAATTTTAATCATGTTTTTCTTCTTTTGATGTGAAAAAACATAACTTATGGAGATGCAAGAAATTCTTTTGTAAACTAGTGTTATTGTTAAAAGTCTTTTACATGCATTCATGTGTTGTGCTTGTTCCTTTATGTCACTCCATAAATGATCTAACATAAATATTTTGTATCCAACTTTCATTTCTTGTATAACCTTTCATTTTTTTTTTGAGGGATTGTATAACCTTTCATGATATGCACATAATAACACAAACAAAAATATAATAGTATTCGGCGATTAGGGTGTAAATTTCGGATTAGATCAATTTTTATCAAAAAAATGTCTGAATCAAACTTTCATATCTTGTATAACCTTTCATGATATGCACATAATAACACAAAAACAAAAATATAATAGTATTCGACGATGACCAGGTTTTATACAAGATTGCTAAAAAAAAGGTTTTATAGGACCAAAAGTAATGCATATTAAAAATGAGAATGACATGATTTCAATAGCATCTATTTTATAATTCGTATCGATTGACATTTACCAATGAGTCAATTACAACAACAAATAGTAAGGAGGAGTACCACAAGCAACAACAAAAAAGTAAAATTCTATCTATGTGTTTTCATCTTTGCATCAAACAAAAATAATACTATTTTATTACTTCATATCGTAAAAAAAACCATGCTAAATTTACTTCAACTAAATAGCTTTTACCACTTACATCTGCAACAAAATAAACAAATCATCATCCTTTGATTAAAGTATATACCAAAGACGTGTCTTGCCTATCTCTTCAGCTCGTTTTTATTTCTTTTGTAGCCTTTAATGATGGATAGAGGACAAATACATAAAAAACAATTGTCTTGAACGGGACCAAGACCTAACCAGTGAAGATCCTCAATTCAACTAAACGAGCAATTTTGTGTTTCAAAAACACATCAGACCCATGATCAAATTATCGTCATATAGTAATAATCAGACATTAGTTCGCAAATAAAGCCGGGATCCAAACAATAGAATAAAATTCATAAAACCCAATGCTCCCTCCACCTCACCTATAAAAGTCCATTGGTGAGAAGTACAATCTCTAATCAAGTTTAACCATTAGCTCTAGTATAAGCCTTGCTTAGTTTAATGTGAGTGATTTTAACGGTAAAACTATTTGTAAAAAAATACCAATTGAAGTATTGAAATGCCTATGTCACACTATTGATTGGTTGATAAATGTTACATTGTGTCAACAGAAATGGACCATATGAGAATTCAAGAGTGTTAATCATACTTATGGAGCTTTAATGCACGTGATGGGCATTAGTGATTAAAGTGGGCTATTGTGATCACATCTACTCGTGTGGGTCTACACCAACACTTATTACTCACACAAATATCAATCACATTCAGAATCAGAGAAGAACATAAACGACCGTTGGTTTGGTTTGATCCATCCTTATTTGTGTTTGTGCGTGATCCACCAGTAGCCTTCAACTCAAAAAACCATTAATAAATAAATGTCCACCGCAACTAATACTATATCCCCGTGCTTTCCTTTCACGGACCAATTCTCATGTTCCATTTCACTTTTAGTAAATAAATAAGTACTCACCACTATAACACTTACTAAAATATCAACAACAACAACAATGGAAAAGTTTTTCTAAAAAATAAAGAATAGAAAAGTTTTATATAGGAAAAATCAATTTTTAAAATTATAATAAGGTGTTGAAATTTTTAAAATTTCAAAGAGTTAGATTTACAAAGAGAGAGCAACCGAATAACTACATAATATTTTTTGGTTAATAGTTGATATTGATCTTGTGCACACAAAGTCTGAAATATGATCTTGTAAAATAAAAAACATATATTAAGGGGGGTATTGGATCATGATTCTAAGGGATTTTAAAAGACTTTTTTATCATGAAAAAGTCTTGTGGTATTCAATCAAGACTCTTTTCAATTTAAAAAAAGTCTTGTGTTATTCAATCAAGATTCTTTGTCATTTAAAAAAAGTCTTGTGGTATTCAATCAAAACTCTTAATCACTTAAAAAAAGTCTAGTGGTATTCAAAATCATTCAAATTTGAAAGAATTGTTTAATAAATTAGATTTTGATGGATTTTGTGGGATTGTCTAGTGAACTTTTAGCATGAAAAAGTCTTTCATGAAAACATGAGATTTCTTAGGATTGTTTTTTCTTTTAAAATTTTACTATCTCTCCCTCTCTCTCCTCCCTTCTCTCTTACTCTCTCTTTTCTTCCTCTCTCTCTCTCTCTTCCTCTCTCTCTCTCTCTCCCGTAAAAAATAAAGTAAAATAAATAAGAGTCTTTATTGAGATTTTGTGAAAGAGAGTGTGTTATGATATTTTTTCAATTATTTCTTAAAATCCATAGACTCTGTTGAAATCTCTTGAAATCCATAAAATCATTTCAAATCCTTTAAAATCTTATAAATTAAATCTACTGAAATCCTTAATAATCCTTTAAAATCTTCAAAGTCATCAAAATCCTGCAAAGTCTTTTAAAATCCTCGAGACTTTTTCAAACAAAAATTGTCCTTTAAAATCCTAATCCAATACACCCTCCTAAAACTTTGTAGTTTGATATTATTATTGTTTTGACCCTCTAATATACGTGAAGTCCAAAAAAGCTACCTAAAGGTTAAATTTTTTCATGTTTTTTACCAGGCATATTTAGGACATTAAAATATGGTTTTAAACAAAAAATTATAATTTTTCGACTAGTAACGAATTATTTATGAATTTTTAAAGTGTAAAAACTCTGAAAACAAAACAACATAAATTTTAACCTATAAATCGAATTTTGTGATGATTATTTGCAGATACATCTATAAAATACCTAAAAATAATATATAAAGTTTTATAGCATTTCGAAGATGTTTCAGTTTATTTTTATTTTTCAACCAAAATATGCAAAATTGCATTTTTGTTCCGAGTAAGCATTTACCCACGGGTCAAATTTTATTCCCTAATTTTGTAGGCATGATTACCGTCACCATGAAATTTTGATGTTTGTATACAACAAATGAATTAATTATGAATTGTTTAAGAAATTCATAATTATGGAAAATAAAAATTCATAATTAATCATTCTCTAGTCGGAAAAATCTAATTTTTTGTACAAAGCAATATTTTGATGTCTTAAACATGCCTGAAAAAAACATGAAAAATTCAACATCTAAATTATAATCGAACCTGAGACTTTGAGGAAGAGCACGCTCCAAAGTTCTAAGTCATCGCCACCAAACCAACCCAAAATGAGTTTGATTCCTCAATAGTTAGTAGTTTTAGAATCTTTTTAATCAAGTTTTTAGTTTAGTTTTAATAATTTAATGTTTAATTTAGAGTTTTGAATAAATTACAATTTTCGTTCTATTGAATGAAGTAGATGTTTATGCTTTCAGTCAGGGGCGGTTTTACCACCCAGCTAGCCTAGGCACACGCTCGGGCTCAGTGGCGGATCGCCTAAGAGATTCATAGGAGCCACTGCAGGTCTGCAGCCCCCAAATTACCTATAATTATCATATTATCCATAATTTATATGGGTGTGTTTGTTTCAAGTTTACCAAATTTATTCCTAGGAATAACATTCCTTGGAATATAAAGATGGGAATTTTATTCCAAGGTATTTAGGAAAAATATGTTTGGTTAACTTTATAATATTCCTAGGAACCATAAAAATAGAGATTATAATAGGTAACTATTTATGAACTTATTTCCATCTCCATGGGAACTTTATTCCCACCCTTTTCCTTGGGAAATTTTTTTCTATTCCCAGGAACATTTTATACCCGGGAATAAAATTTAGTAAACTTGTAACAAACATAGCATATATATTCCTATAATTTTATTCCCGGGAATCAACAAATATAACTTGAAACAAATACACAATGTTACATCCGTGTTGCAGTGGATAGGCGTGCTTCCTAACCCTCAAAGGGTGTGGGTTTGGTCCTGCAGGGACTTGAATCGTCGTTCTCTATGTTAGATTCAACAAAATAAACCATTGCACCAATCCACAATTTTGCAAATATCTTAAAATTGTTTAATATATATTCTGAAAATATTTGGCAAAATATTTTGCCCAGGCTCTACAAAATTTCTGGCTCCGCCACTGCTTTCAGTTTATCTACTAAACATATGTTTAGTAGTTTTTCAATTGTATAGGTTGATCATTTGAGTGAAACTCTACCACCGAAGTTGTGCAGTTTTTTTTGGTTTATCTACCATTGTTCAGTTTAGGGGAGGGTTTTATTAGGACTCTTTGTATTAGACTAGTAATTAGTCCTTGTTAGGAGTTTACTTGTAATATAAGTTACTGTGAAAACTAACAATTCCTTTGTGTAATAAGCTATATAAGAGCAATGTGATATCAATAATAAGTGAGTGATCACATTTTTCACCCTACAGACCTATAATAATATCTGATCACTAGATACTTGTTTTAGGGATATTGAATTATCCAATTGTTTTAAAGAATTTAGGGTTCGTTCATGCGTTTGATGATATATGTTTTCACCTAAGGGATTAGGATAATGTGTTTAGATAAAAGGGACCTTGAACTAAGAGATTGGTCTTGCTCTATTTTGCTAAATGATCATGAGTGTGTAATCAATTATTATTGTAAAAACATCTATTTTCAAGGAATGTCAAGAGAGGATTCGAACAATCCTAATTGCTTTTAATCATCACATGTTAGTATACTAATAGAATCTTTTATTATGTGAAAAATTACAATACCAAGTATTTTTTTTAGATAGGATTACAACACCAAGGATTTCATTTATATATACATACCACAAATGTAAATATTTTTACACCGTTAATTAATCGAAATCGTAATATTATCAAAGCATTTAGTTTAAATACCTACTTCTAAAGTCATGTATATAACCTTATTAGTTTTTGGTCGTTATTTTAATTTTTAAAGTCATATTAACTTGTGTTCTAAGAACGTAAGTCAAAGAGCTAAATATGGATTTGAAAAAAAAGTTTTATATTTAACAAATAAATTTTCGAATTTTCAAGACTTGAATTCACGTTTTCAAATAATTTATGTCTACATTTGATTATTTATATTCGATAGAAAAAAAATAACACAGAAAAAGAGCCATTTAGTCTATAATCCAATTATGATGCTGAATATCGTATACATACCAAGAGGAAATCGAAATCCATTGTAAGTGAACTTGTGGGGTTAATGCCCATGTGCTCTAACATGGAGAGGGAACTCAAGCAATCTCACCAAACTTGATATTTTACTTTCTTTTATTGTTCTTTGTTTCATTTTCAACATGGCTGTGTAAGCTCTTGGATTCCATTTTGTTTGGGAAATTTGCACCCACACCACTTGGTTTACCATAAATTTAGGTTAATGCAAAATACTAATTTTTTTATTTTTTTTCTAACATTTTTCTTGAAACCCATTCTTTTTCCAAAAGGAATTCAAGTTATTAATTAATCTAAAAGATCATGTCCCATCTCTTAAAACAAACCATATGGCTATTTTACTTGCATATTTGACTCACATCAAGACATGGTCCCTTTCACATAGTCTTTGATGCTATTATATTATTGATTGATGAGGGCCTAATTATTAGGATGTAATTGGTACTACTACCTAAATCGGCAATTACAAGCAACGGTGAGAGGATTAGGCCATCCATAATGGTGATGCTTCACCTATTTAGCACCGTATTAAATAGGCACATCTATTGCGGAGTATAATATTTGGGTGCCTATGAAGAATGGTGGCTATAGAAGCACCCTCTCTCTCTTCACTTTTTATGCATTCCATTTAATAAATCATAATGAAATAAATAATTTTTTGTTGAAATGTGATGATTTATAATTATTTGTGGGAACTATTTAGTAATTTATTTTGTGGTGCTGGGTTGGAGAAAATCAGTACTTATTAAGTATTACCGTAAAATGAGTGATGTGGACAAAGCGGTTCCATTTAAACACTTAACTCGGAGTGCTCTGTTGTGGATGATCTTAAAGATTAATATAGCATTGCTTGCTAAACAAATCAATCTATTCATTTAAACATGAACACAAAATGAAAAGGGTTATCTATCTTTCAATAAATACTAATTAAAACTTTAATAAAACCACTTGAACAAAAAAAAAAATCCATTAATGAGTTTTTTCATGATAAATTGTTAAAAACAACCCGAGTTTAAATCTCAATTGAAACAATTATTTATCAGACTTTACCTGCTTTTCAGTTGATTGGTAGGTTAAGACAAAAAAATTAGAACATTAATAGGACACAATTAGTTTCTTCTATAGCTTAATTAATTAAATCTTTTAAACTTGGTTAATTGGAAAGACAATTCTAGGTAACTTGTGGAACAAACAAACAGTACTTGAATGTTGCTCAAGTATCATACCTAATTGAAGGCAAGATAAGCTTAGAATTTACTACTGCGAAGGCAGTTACATGCAATGATATATGTCCAGATGAGTAGTTCCAGGCAATGAAATGAAATGGCTGTTACGATGGGGTTTGGAAAACCAAAACGACATATCAACCAGAAAGGGAAACGGGTGATAACAGGAATTGCAAACCAAAGTCCCATCGAAACCTCACACTCAATTTTATAAAGTAATTTGCAAATTCTTAATGACAGTGAAACTTAGCTTGTCAGTTGGTGTGTTTACTTTCCATCATAATGACACAATCTAAAAGTTAAGACTAATTTCTTCGAATAACTAAAATCTATTTAAAGACATCTCTCAAAATTTCTCTGGTTTTTTACTGCCAGAGATTAAACTCTAAAAATTTATTTATTATATCTATTTAAGAGTTGACATCTGTTATATATTTTATAGACTTAATACATTGTTTGGTCCCTTAACTTATTTTTGGTTTTCATTTTGGTCCCTTAATTATAGTGTCTCAATTTGGTCCCATAAATCTTATGTTGTTTACTGTTTTGGTCATTTCCGTTAGTTTTTAACACCAAATGTCTAAGGTGGACCATGTTTAAAGATGGTCCACCATGGAACCTATTAAATTTTTAAATTTTAACCTTCAGATTTTTTTTTAAAAGAGGATTGTGGGATCATATAGGGTCTATTGTACTTTATTGTAAACCACCAACACCTAATATTTTTAAATTTCTAAAATGATTTTCAGTAATTAAAAATAAAAAACTTTATTTTGATTAAATTAAAAAAAGACATAAAAGAGAAAGGGGCAAAATTGAATCTTCCAACCCCAATCTACAAAATAAGAATAAGATGTGAAGACGGAGAAGAAGAGTAAGAACTCGGAAATGCACGTCGTCGTAACGCCACCGCCACTGCCGCGCCACCACAACTTCAGCAACGGCGACGGTAACAAAGGCTACATTGGCGCTGCTTCTCTCTTACCACCACAACCAGCACACATTATCCCTCTCACCATTCTTAGCCTCATCAGCTCGACCCCTTCACCACTTGAACACATCCCATGATTTGAATTTGAATTTGAAATTAATCAAAACTAATCTTTAATCTTTGTTGCTATGCAGCATAAAGGTGGAATCCTTTTTTCTACTTCATCTTCTCATGTTTCAACGCAAGCTTTCAAAGTGTGTCCAAGCCAAATCCTGTGTTTCAACCACCATAACCAGACGAGTTAACTCGGTGGTAGTTCGTTTGACTCATTTGCAAGACAATTCCAATACTTCTTGGGATTTGTTCTTTTCACCGAAATAAAATCAAAATACAAAATTAACACACAAATTTTACATTTTCATCACTAATTTTTCAGATATTTCACCATGTGATGCTGATGTTTTTGTTCCGTTTTAGTTCACCCACGGCAAGGTTCACAATCCTAAATTATTTAAGGAACGCATCGCATCGTCGGAAAAATCCCCAGCGAAAGGAAGAGATTGAAGATGATGAGGAAGAATAGGGAAGAGAATAAGAGAAGGGAAAAAAATCAGATATGGGTGGTTCACTATAATATACTATGGACCTGCAATCAAACGGTTATAATCATATTAATAATATTAGCATCAAAAAACTAACTGTGAGGACCAAAATAGATAACAGCAGAAGACAAAAGGGACCAGTTTGAGACACTTTATAGTTAGGGGACAAAAGTGAAAACCAAAAATAAGTTAAGAGACCAAACGATGTATTAAGTCTATTTTATATGATCAATCATGGATCAAACTCAATCAAATGGTTAAAAGGACTCTGTCTATCGTGAGAGACATTGGTAGGTCTCCTACTGGTGAGCAAGCTAAATAAAAAAAAAACTGGTCGTTGGATAATGAAGCCCTATAGATCTTATCATACACTGTCAGTAGCTATCAGTTCTCCCTTTCCATATTCTCTACCTGGATCTGCAGCTATCCCCAAAACACTTGAACGTTGATACTGCAAAAACAAAGAACAATCGTCCTTGTCTATTCTCTCTTCCGGTCGCTTTTAATTTATCACGGTTGATGATGTAAGAGGTCAAGCTAAACCCATACCAGTGAATTCAAACAAACAAAAACCAAAGATAAACCAATAAAAAACAAAAGAACGACACAAACAGTATTGAACCACAGCAAAATTAACATGTTTATATAAACAAAAGTACAAACATCCCAATAAACTCTCATAGGACTTAAATCGATAGTCTAAAACACATCAGCAGTCACACACAGACATAAAACCTCTAGAAATATTTTTACATTTTCCTCTGTTTTTTTTTTTTTTTGAAAGAACGTTTTTTCTCAGTTAAATATTGAAGTTTTGTTCTAAGACCTTTGATATAAAATTTTTTGACTCTTTTATCTACTGGGTTTATCTAAAATCTTTTCACATGGTAGATTTACATATTTGAGTGCTATTCTTTAGTTTACGCTAAATATGAGCATTAAATTTTTCAGAAACACATGAACAATTGGTCGAGAATAAGGATAAGACTGAAGTAGATTGAACAATTGCATCAAAAAAGTGTTGATTTTATTATGATGAATAAGTAAACAGTGAGAGTTAAATAGCTGGAAGAATAATGAATATAGGGGGATTTGAGAAGTCTGATGTGGTTGGTGTTTGTCTTTGATGAAAGTCAATGAAAGGAGGACAAGAAAAATAATCTAGTGTATTTGGTTTATGGTGTGTTTAGTCAATCTAATGGTTTTGAAAGGTCTCCCACCGTAGACAGCGTCGGTTAAAAGACGCAATCATCTATGTCGCATGATGTTGGTGATTTTTTTTATTATAATATAATACTCTTGTTAACAAATTCAACTTGATCGCATGGACGGTGTATATTGCATGTTCATGAATCATAATCAATCCAAAACGTTTGGTCAACATACATATAATCATAGAGAAATGATATTTGTACAACTATTTTTTAACAATTTTTTGACAACTTTCTCTCTCATATTCATATTATGTTTTTACTCTCTCACTTTCTTTTTCTCTCTCTATTGTTTTTGACCAATTATAAGAGAGAAAAACAAAGTTGTCATGAAAGTTGTAAGAAAAATATGTACAAATATCATTACTTATAATTATATATATGGAGAGAAAGGTAAAGTCATCTACGGTGTCCAAAACAATGATTATTATTAGGAAAATGTTAACTAGTGTCCGGTGGCACTAGTTAAGGAAACTAAATATAGTATAAAAACATTGGAACTTGTGTAGTCAAAGTTAAAAAAGTACTCCCTCCGGTCCTTTTTATTAGAAACAAAAGTGAGAATTTTTTGGTCCTTTTTACAAGAGGATTGACCAAGTTTCAAGTATGTTTGAAGTTAAATTTCATTTGTGCCTTTATTTATTATGAAAGAGAAAATTAAAAGTAAGTAAGTTAATGGAATAAAAAGTAACTAATTTAGGGGTATTCATGGAATTTTTTTAAATGTAGAAGTTTATTAAATGAAGATGATTATTTTCAATGTATTTCCTTGGTCTCGATGTTTTGTGTCTTTTGTTTATTGTATAAAGGACCGAAGGAAGTATAAGGAATTATGTTTTCAATGCAAATATTCCTTTTTTTATTTCCTTAACTAGTGCCCTGGACGCACTAGTTAAAAGGACCCTTATTATTTTCCTAAAAGAAAGGACCCTTATTATTATTAACAAAAAATAATAATCCAAAAAAAAAATGAAGAATCAATATATACTACATACATTTTCCTAAAAAAAAAATATACTACATAGATTATTGATCATCTATTTATTTTCTTTTTCGACCGATTCTATTGACCATCTAGGTATTATTCTATCAAGAAGTTTGTAATTGTAAACCCACACTTAAAATTTAAATTAATTTAATTACTTTTTTTAAACAATAGCTCAGTGCATGCTCACTTCAAATTATTCAATTTCCGTTTTTCTTAACAGAAGGGACCATTATAAAAGGGCAATTTCTACGATACATTCAAAAAAATTGAATGTACCAATACACCTATATATTAAATGAATAGTTCAATGAGTTATGTTTTTTTAGAAAAATATATTTTCTATCAGTTACAATTATAGTAATTATATTTTATTTCTCAAAAGTGTCGGCAAGTCAAAATTCATTTTTTAAAATTTTTAATACTCATAATAGTGAATATTGATTTTTTTTTTTGATAAAATGTTAAAAAATTTGTATGATTCTTATAAAGAATGAAATAACATTTTTTTTTATGAAATAATATTTTCTAAAATATAAAAGTCGACAGATATTTCTTTATTACATGAAAATGATCATTAACTTATTGAATTATAAAATAGGTGTACCGTAGCAACTTTCTTATGAAAAGAACTTCAATTTTAGATACAGATTCTCTAATTCTTTTTTTTAAAATGAAAAAGTGTGTAAAGAAGAAGGAACTTATGCAAAAAATAATGTATTCCAATTTGCATCATATGGTATCATTGAAGTGGGGTGGAAGAGAATCTTAAAATGCTACGCATATAAACTTTCTCAACTTTAGCCCATCAACCTTCAAAAGTAAAATGCTGCTTCCTCCGTTTCGAGAGGATAACCTTGCCGTTTAGTAATAACTAATCTCCATTAGAGAGAATTTATTAGACAAACTAAGTTTTTTCTTCCAAATTGAATTGTTTCACTATATAAGGGTTAGAGATCGAACCCTAACCTACTTACTTAAAATGTATGAATCCCTTATTACTATGACCGACCACATATCACTAAAAAAAACAAATATTTGTTTCTGGTACACAACAAAATAAACAGAAAAGATGAAAAGAAAGTATAAAAATTTGGTTCTTTCCTTTCTTTTCGAAAGTTTAAAATATAAACACAAGAAAAATGAAAAGAAAAAAAAAAGTTCCTCATTGTTTGTTTATAGTTCCCCACTTCCTAGTTGATGCCATTATAGTTGTAGGACCAACAAAGCCGTTTGAGAGATCAAATTGAAGGATATTAGAATTTATTTATTTTGAGTAGAATCAAGTTCAAAATTGGCATCAATATCAACAGCACCAAACATATGTTGTAAAATTTAGATGTGGAAATTATCACATATAAGAATTTAAAGAGAAATATCATAACAAATAAATATGATTAGGGAACTTATCGAATTTGGTTGCCGGCACGACTTCATTAAAACCTTCACAAATCAAATTAGAGGAAACCTGCAAAACAACACACTATTAAGTAACCTGAGGCGTGACATAGTCACTGTCTTTGAGGATTTTATCTGCTTCATAAGCGCATATCCTCCCAGGATACAACAATTCTTCCCCGTTATGAATCATAACCGGGGTGACAGAACAACTCAAATTTATCTCAAAGATAACTGGAGATGCAACCCATAAACTCAATATTTTGGATGAGAAAATAATGTGTATAGATAAATATGAAGTGAGGGAGTAAAATTCTAGTAATAAAAATTTCACAATTAATTTATGATTTTCAACTAAAATTATTTTTCACTTCTTCCAAGTAATATTTATATTTGAACTTTTGAAATATAAGCAATATTTACAACAACATATCGGTTCCTCTAAAATTGAATTTGAAGGCAAGTTCAAACCCTCACGCACAGCAAACTGCACAAGCCAGTTCCAAATGAATGGTTTGGAGGGCTCTGTTGCCGGGCCTACAAAATGACATACATTCAACGTGATTTATTTGTGCTTTTGTTTTCAACAACACAAGACGTGTAAGATATGTAGTGGTTAATTTAGAGCATTCATTTTGGTTATAAGTTAGATATGCATTTCAATGGGACATAAATTTGCATTCCACAAGCTTTCTCACCACCTATCCTATGGATTTAATGTATATACAGCATAGATGGAGTTAGGAATTAAAGTTTATAGAAACCAAACTTTAATATGTAATTTAGTAAAGAAAAAATTTAGTTAAAAAAAGTAATAAATAAATTTTTAAATGCACAACTTATGAAAAAAAATATATGGCTGAAGTCAATATTGTCGAACAAATATAAAAAGAACTAACATTTTTTTCTAATAAATTAATCTTCATGATTGTTTTATATTAGTTAAAAGGCTTTTGTGGAGCATTTACCAAGATATTCTGAAGGCACACAACATGAATTTTATTAAGTTATTGAACAAGTGGATTCTCTTTCTACCATTAAAATGATTGAAGATGGTGCGGATATTTTATATGTTTTTCATCATTTGTTATCTCAAGCTAATATGTTATTTTTAGAGATTACACTTTTTATTGATGTGTAAGTTCATAAAATATCTCTAAAAATATCTATTTGATGTAATTTGATTGAATACATGTGTTAAAAAATATTTACATTATCGGTGCATGAAGATTAATCTCTTATTCTATACACATGTAAGAGTGAGTATGTGTTTGAGAGAGTTTTAGAGTAAAGTGTTCAAAGCACTCCCTCTACAGTGTTTTGAATTTTGTTGTATAACCTATATAAAATGATCATTACTTTTCTCACCCTATGAGTTTCTTGCACACCCCATTTAGATTCTAAAATCTGAAATGTTTTAATGTGTTTTGGAGCTTTTTATGGGGTGTTTATGCGTTTCAAATTATATAATCTAAACTACATAGGACACACATGAAATCAATATGGTGGGAAAAGAATGTCATAGAAATTTTTTACGGATCCATCATGTGCTTAGCAAGAAAAATACATGAAAATTTGATCTTCTCACATCAAAGGTTTCTATGAAACACCACGAAATTACCAATATAACCCCATCGACAGTTAACTGAACTGCTGATGGATTTTAACTGACGGTAGTTAACCACCGATGAAATTTGGGGTTAAATTTATCATTTCCTAGTGTTTCTTAGCATTGAGTGAAGTGTGAAAAGCAATTTTCAAATACAAGTTGCTATCGGGCTTATGCTACTTTCATTTGCTCTTAGCATTGGGTTTCTTTAGAAAAAATTATTCTATTTCTCTAAGCGCACCCCTCCCCCACCTCCCCAATAACTTCCAAGTTCAGTGCACCTCAAACCATCATATATCACCACCATTGGTTTTTTTTAAGTAACCATTAGGTTTTTTTTAACATACTTTATTCTGAAACATATCTCACAAATAAATCAGTTAAATAAGACTCTATTATAATTTGATAATTATAAAATTAAATGTCGACAAAGCATGTGCCAAATCTTTTTTTTTTTTTATAAAAATAAACGATATTCATTTAAATTGATAGAGCGCATCGATACATTTCAAATCCAAATTCGTTAAATACAAAAAAGATGAATCTGTGAACAAACTCACAACATCCATGTTAATAGCATAAAACGGCAAAGTACTTATCCTACAAATATGACTATATGTATGTCTCCGGAATACTCATATCTCCGAATCTGCAACGTTGACGACGTCAAAGTCATTGTCATTGATCGGATCTGCACTAAAGCATCTGTTGATAGATTTGGCACAAAACATCTGCCAAATCTATCAACACAATTAATAATAGAGTATTTTTTTTAAGACTTAATGTCTACAAGATATGGATATTTCTCACGTCATCAATATATGTTTATTTCATTTAGATTGATATTTTTAAATGATTTTGATATATATTTATACGTTTAAAAATGTGCCGGTATAGTAATAATAAAGTTCAACATTTATTTTCCTTGACCCTTCTTCATTTCTGATAGAGTTTAATAAATATATTTTTGTTTTCTCAACAAAAAAAATTGTTACCATGTTATCCATATTTTTTTTGAATGGCAAAATATATTATATATATAAGTGGATTAGATCCCAAGTAATACACCAAAAAGAAAAAATAAAACACCAAAAAACCTCAAAGAAAAACCACCAACCATGTTATCCATATAAAATTTTCTATGTTGTTTAGCAACAACTAATCTTCGTTGGAGAACTTATTGAACACACGGTGTAGCTTCTCTACATAAATCTGCTTTGTAAGAATAGTTTAAAAATAATCGAAAACTATTGCATTATGATTGAATGTCAAATGTATACATTTTTCTCTTCGTAATAACCCACAAAAGAAAAGTGAGCAATGGATGATTTTTCATTTAAACCAAAAAATAATATCTTAAATTCATATTTAGCTCTATCACGATTTTATTCCACTTATGTGAGGAAAAGAAATATAGAAAAGTTAGTCTTGAGAGAACAAAAGAAGCAAATCTTTAGGAAAAATGAGAAAATGAAAGCAAATGTACAGTGCACATTTGAGAGTACCTTTGAAGAAAAATAAGAAGGGTTTTGCTAACAAGTGTCTTTAGGACACTCTTTAAGAACTTTAAATAAAGAAATTATTCCAATGTATTGAATGTACATATTTTTATAAAATCCTTTTGTGCAACTTCACAACTTAGAAAGTCATGAGTTGTCTCGATCTTTTGCACACCAAGAACTTTTAAAAAGGAACAACATAATTAGAGAGAAAGTTAGCATTAGTGTTCAAACAATCATATTCATAATAAAAATTATATATGAATGACCTTATTGTTGAAGTTGTTTGAAGTCCCACATGCTCAGATTTTCGGGAGTCAGGTTAAGGACTGTGATGTGACAATCATATTCATAATACAATTTTCTTCTAAGCTACTACCAAAATTAATCGTATGCTACTACCAAAATATAACTAATGAAAATGTTGTAAAGTTGTTAGAAGAAAATTGTAAGCTACTACAAAAATATAACTAATGAAAATGTTGTAAAGTGTCCTAAAAAATTACATTCTTTTTTTTTTTTTTGGTAAAGTAAAAAATTACATTCTAAGTACATCGAAATGGAAATTTTGAGGTTTGAACCTTGGTCCAGCATAATATTATTCTTACAACTATCAACTCAGATGTGTTAACAAAAGGACTAGATTAAATTAAATTCCAACCCCTTCATGCCATATCTATCAACTAAATTAAATTCAATGAGATAAATATTATATTAATTTTTTTTAAGGAGGACTAGAATTGTTATCGAGAGTCAAAGGTGTATTTAAAAGAAGGAAAGAAAAAACAAAAATAATTGCACGATGGCGAGTACACGTACATGGTAATTTCCTCGTTGTCTGTCTCTCGCACTTTGTTTCATCGTTTTCTGCCAAACTCAAAAGAAACTTCTTTTTGTCACTCTCTCCATTTTCAATCCCTAAAACCTTTCTTCTTTTTTCTTCTGGGTATCTCTCTCTCTCTCTCTCTCTGCTTTTATCATTTCATACCTATCTTATCTTATCTTGTGCTTTCACTTGTGTTTTATCGGATTCGATTTCTCCAACTTTTGCATATATTTTATAGTTTTCAATCACTGAATTAATTGTTTTTTGTTTTGCTTGTGAATCTTTTAAATACTTTAACAAATCCTTTATCATATATAAAATGATCTTCTTGATGATTAACCGTCTTTTTTTGTAAATTGAAATTACTTTTTCAATTGGATTGACTCAATTAATCATAGATGTTGAATATTTGATAAGTAGTAGTTTATTGTTCAATTTTCTCAGTAGCTTCTTTAGTATTCACTCTTGAGTACTCTTTATATTAGGTCACATTTATGTTGAAATTTTAGTTAGTAATGCTATCCCCTTTCATTTTAGTACTCTTTATAACAGATGTCAAATCAAGATTGCATGTCAATTTTCTGTTATTGGAAATCATAGTGCTATGACACATAATTGATATTTCAACATGTGGTTTTCACTTTTTCTGTACCATTCATTCATACATCAATTTTTAATTATGATATCACTTTTTACTTATAAATAGGCTTCTCTCACATTTTGGATCATGTTACATTCCTGCCAAGTTGCTATTTATTTAGAGTGACTAGTGAAATATATATGGTTATCTTTTTCCTGATTCTTTCTTACATTGTCTCGTATCGATTCTCTTGCGCTTTCCTTTATGACCGAAAAGGTGAAAACAGTTTTTTTTTTGTTTGTAAGATTATATGCAACAATTGCTGTTTATTGACAACTTGGATATTTTTCATTGTTTTGCAGATCCCAATGTTCTGAGTGATTTTTGGTGTTGGTTCAGTTGTACTGAATTTAACTCTTCGAACAAATACCTATCAGCAACTTCCTAGGTGGTGATACTAAAATGCAGCTATATCATCATCCGTTTGATTTGGACAGCCAGAAGGTGAGACTTGCATTGGAAGAAAAAGGCATTGATTATACATCTTTCCATACCAATCCTGTAACCGGCAAGAATTTGGATTCCTTATTCTTTCAGATGAATCCGACTGGAAGTCTCCCTGTTTTCCAAAACGGTTCTCACATCATTTACAAGACTATTGATATAATTCAGTAAGTATGCTCCCTTCAAACCACCTTCATTATTCTGTCATCCCTGGCTTGTATAGATGTTTATAATTTGATAAACTTCATTTTGAAGATTTATCCATCATTATAGGTTAACCATAGAGTTTTTAAAAATAAAAAAAATCAGAATTTGATTGCTATCAAATCCGCTTTCTGCATATTTGACTTTACTTTCTAAATGGATTCCCATGAACTTGAAGCAGCCTATTGTGTTTTGTGTATATGCTACTACATTGTATATAAAGTGGTTTCCATCAATTCTCGATAAAAGCTTAATCACTGAGCGTTCTGCCTACTGAGAATGAAATGTTGAAGTTGAATATATGTTTTAAGTACTTCTGTCACAAACAGATGTCTTACAGTGCTATGGATTTTTCAGGTACATAGAAAGAATTGCTGTGGTCTCCGCAGGGTCTGAGGATATCAGTAGCAATAGGAGTGAAGTGATTGAATGGATGAAGAGGATACAAGAGTGGGATCCTAAATATTTTTCCCTCTCCCATATACCAGAGAAACACCGAGTTTACGTTTCCAAGTTCTTAAGGCGTGTGGTGATTGCTCGTATGTCGGAGTCCCCTGAATTAGCAGGTGCATACCATAGAAAATTAAGAGAAGCCTATCAAACTGAAGAAAAGTTGAAAGACCCTCATGTTCTGAGAAGGAGCGAGGAGCATTTAGTTAGATTGCTTGATGAAGCAGAAAGACAACTGAGTGAAACAACTTATTTGGCAGGCGAAGAGTTTAGCATGGCTGATGTGATGCTCATTCCGATTTTAGCTCGTTTAAAACTTTTGGATTTAGAGAATGAGTACATAACTGTGAGGCTAAACATTGCTGAGTATTGGATTTTGGTTCAGCAGAGGCCTAGTTATAGAAAGGTGATTGCTAAACATTTTGATGGTTGGAGAAAGCACAAAACATTGTTCAAAACTTGGTGCTTTGTTCATATTAGAAGTTTGCTTAAGCGGTACTAGTGAGGTACGTAACTCATGGTTGCCAAGAAATGGTTGAATAAGTAAATACATGAAATGAATTTTTGTGTTGTAGATAAAGATTTATGAGAAACCATGCACTATCTTTTTATTTTTGTTGAAATAGAAGGGGGATTCTTTTTTATTTCTCCCTTACTGCTTGGTGATGTTAGTTGTTAGTACTGAGATTGCACTTATTCTATAATGAGATGGGAGGGAAATCAAGGTGTGCAAATTTGTGTGTATTCATAAAATTAGCAAACTCTATGCAATGTGTACATTATTGATATTGGAACAATGCCTTCTTGTAAGGATTGCTGCTTGTTATGTGTGACACTAGTTTTGGTATGTGTAAAACCATTAAAAGCTAAAAATCAATTAGATCAAGAATGCAACCATGGCTACTTTATTTCACCCGTACGATATTTGTCCCTCTGCCCCCGTTGCATATTATGTTTAATAAAGACAATTTCATAACATGTTTTTTGATACAAGAAATTTTATAACTTTATAATCTGTAATTATGTCACCTAGCCAAATTCATTTTAAATCATTGCAATCAAAAGTATCTTCAATGAACTTGGAGTCTTTCTAAAATTTCACATGACTATGTAACATGAGTATATTTTTCTTTTAATGAAAGTTGCTCATAGCATTTCATTAATAATAAAATTGTTAATACAAGGGAATATTAAAATGGACGGTGGGACTAGCTCATAATGCGGCCTATCTCATTTGCTTAACACCAAGTAAACTCTACCTGAAAGTTTGTAAACTGATTGGTCAGAGAGAGTTACATAGGGGAATGTTTGACGCTAGTTAAATATAAGAAATACACTGCTGCAACCTCCTCCTCCTCTCAAAATTAAGTAGGCTAAAGACTATAATATTATACCATTATATATATATATATATATATATATATATA
>Ga0228711_1000099_pt1 | contig 70365 bp, 50 predicted proteins | sample MedpolnodulmetaG_2_FD_177996 | JGI IMG/M metagenome (GOLD analysis project Ga0228711, IMG submission 177996) | Root nodule microbial communities from Medicago polymorpha collected in Santa Monica, California, United States - brown nodules | ecosystem: Host-associated > Plants > Roots > Nodule...
GTTGAATAGTAGTTTTATGTTGCAGAGTTATGAGGAATTATTAGCCTGTATGTATGTATATATGTACCTTTTCATCACTTAGACTTGAGGAGTGATTAACAAGCTTTTTTAATGATCTTTGTAGTTGACTCTATAATTTAACTTCAAGATTATTGCTGCTGAAATTTGCATAGTCAGGATTTATTTGTTTATATTCTGTGTTATTTTACATCAAATATTTGCAACTGGCTATGATAAATTATTATATGGATATGATGACATGGTAACAGGAGCAACCAGTGGTATTGGAGTTGAGACTACGCGTGTTCTTGCTTTGCGTGGTGTCCATGTGATTATGGCTGTTAGAAATAAGGTTGCTGCGAATGATATCAAAGAAGCAATACTTAAGGAGATTCCCTCAGCAAAAATTGATGTCATGGAGTTAGATCTCAGTTCAATGGAATCTGTCAAAAAATTTGCATCAGAATTTAATTCCTCTGGTCTTCCATTGAACATATTGATGTAAGAAAAGGAACCGACATGGATCCCAGTACCATCTTTATTTAGGCAAAACTGCACTAGGATTCCTCTAACTTAATTTAAAGTTTTACATGTCCATTTGAAAAAGTAAATTGTGTTTTCAATTCATCAAGATGACATCTAAATTACACCATAATTACTGTTACAATATTTATCAAAATTAACATGATCATTTTTAGTTCCAGTCTAAGATTGTGACCTCATTGTTGTCGGCAAGGGTCTAATTTTGTTGTTTAGTGGTGAAAAATTCTTTATCATATATTTTCCAGATAAAAGGCTAACTTGACACAGAAAAAAAGATAAAAGACGTGTTTGAAACTTTAAATTAAGTTAACAGACCCAGGTGCAGATTTGCCTTTTATTTGCCATTTATGTTGACTCCTGATTTTTATTGAAGTTGTTAATTACTTGTTCTCCCTCACCATGTGTGTCTGTGTTCCAGTTTATCTTTCTTGATCATGTTCATTCAAGGAAAACCAGTAGTAGTAATGTTTTCTGGTTTGTTTATTTGTAATTGCAAGAAACAATGCAGGAATCATGTCATGCCCTTTCATGCTGTCCAAAGACAACATTGAACTACAGTTTGCCACAAACCACTTAGGTATGTGGGCAATATGTTTTATTTTAAGGTCCAACCAACCGAGTTCTTTATTCATTTGATTACTAATATCGACATCACTTAAAATTTACTGATCTTTTATTCTTCTAATAAAATGAAGAGAAAAGGAGACATGCACTGGAAGTGTAAATTAGTTTTACACTGACGTCCAATGAAATACCATCATTTTACAATTATTTTTAAATTACAGTTACAAAGTGTGCTTCCATGGAAACATTACGAGTTTTAATTGGAATTTGGATGTCAGTGTAAAACTATTTTACACTAATAATGCATATCCATTAAACTCTAAGATGAATTCCTATGTGGGAGCAACTGTGATGAAATGTCTTTCTTTCTGATCTAGATGATCAAGAACTCGGTGATAGTAATTGATAGCGACTGTGATAATACAGACAAATGAGACCTACTTCACCACACACACACACACACATCCGGGGAAGAAATGGTTATGAGTCTTTGAAACATGAAACCAATATGTAATTGTGCAGGTCATTTTCTCTTGACAAATCTTTTGTTGGACACAATGAAGAAAACAGCACACGAAAGTAAGAAAGAAGGAAGAATTGTTAATGTCTCTGGAGAGGCTTACACATTTGCATATTCTGAAGGAATCCGTTTTGACAAAATTAATGACCAATCAAGGTAATAACCAATAGGTGACCTATGTTCAAATCATCACGAGATGTACTGTTATTTTGTATTGTGTTTTTAAATGGAAGAGGAAATTACTTGTGTGAGAGAGAGAGCAATTATATAGAGAATTTTATTCTTGGGCACTCGGCTTTACTATTGGTTTGATTATAAGAAAGAAATAGTATTCAATATGATGTTTGTGATTATGATATGTATTTCGGTTTTCTGCGAGTCTTGGAGAAGAAGCCAGATAAAATTTTTGATACAGAAAACCTGCAGATATGATTTTTATCACATGGATATAGTTTTAGTCTTGTAGACTATACCTATGCACATCTCAGTTGCAGTTAGAATTAACAATCGAGTCGTGATTCTTGTAGTACTTGTTGAAAGGAGGCGCTGTTCATATTTGATTCCATGTTACAGTTAAAACGATTGTCTCACCATGATTGCATGAAAAATTAAGAGTGGAAATGTGGTAAATATGTTTGCTTCCTTGTATACAGTTATAACAAACAGAGTGCATATGGACAGTCAAAGCTTGCTAACATTTTACATGCCAATGAGCTTGCAAGACGCCTCAAGGTATGCTAGTTTCTCTTTGTTTTGTGTGTAAAAGTGACTCTTTGTTTTGATATATATAACATTACTTGTTACATCTTGATCAGGATGATGGGGTGGATATCATCGTGAATTCTCTTCATCCAGGAATCATTCTCACCAATCTTTCCCGCCATATGGGTGTAATCCACGGTAACTATTATCTTGTACTATTCATCTCAATTCATGATTTGTCTAGAAATTATTAAAGCCCTGTGACATGGCATTCTAAATGATTTTTTCCTGCATTATCTACCGTTGTTATGTGCCACTATCGTGGATTTTACAATGAGACAAGTGATCATTCATCTACATTACTATAGGTGTTTTATATTTCCTATTATACCCCTAATCATTTATTTACTCGTATAATTCCCTTTCTCAGACCATGGATGAAGGTAATTTACTAAAGTAAGTCATAATATTTATAAAATCAACAAAACCAACTACGTTTCTTAATTCACGTGTCATTTTTCCTTCCTTTTTTTACACTGTAGTGTGGATGAGATGAAGTAATGTTTGCACTTCATTGCTATACCAACTCATCTATAATGTACAACAAGAAAATCATTCAGGAAGTTAAATATGTGCCAGTCTGTCCACTAACTTTCACCACTCATTCATACATTATTTACTTTATTTCTGTTTATCTGATTATTTTGAATTGGGTGGTTTTTCTGGTTTGTTTGTTTGCACACTGGCACTCTACAACATTAGCACTTAGTGTCCATAAAATGTGTTTGTTTTCTAATATGTACATAATGACAGTAGCTGAGTTTTATAGATATTGCTACTTATGTTTGATTTATGCAACAGGTATAATACAGGTGATTGGGAAACTTGTGATGAAAAATGTTCAGCAGGTATGTCATAATCAGTATGACCTATAATGTGAGGGTCGTGTCAAATAAATATTGGTTGTTATAAACGTTTATTAAGGGACCAATAAAGAAACACAGATTAGAAGATTTCTGATATTTCACTTTTTTTTGCTTAGTAATCAGTTGCAAGTTAACTTTCTCCTATCTAAATGTAGGGGGCAGCCACAACATGCTATGTAGCATTGCACCCACAAGTGACGGGAGTTAGTGGCGAGTATTTTTCAGACAATAATGTGGCCAAAAGAGAATCACAGGGAAGGGACGGTGATTTGGCTAAGAAACTTTGGGATTTCAGCATGAATTTGATTAAGGAGGAATAGAATAACCAAGTGTTGTATAAGAATGGAAATGAAATTTTAAGATGTGCAAGTGTAGTCAGTAGACCGAAAAAATAATGAGCAGTGCTATATGGCACAATAGCTCATAACACGACAATTGCACGACAAGTTTAACTCATGCACTAATTATTATGTTTAACCCACATCTCCAATGGTTTCCGCCCCCATCTCACCACTTCTATATCACTGCAACCCCATCTACATGTTTTAGGACTAACCATGTAAGCAACTCCTCTAAGTCATCTTCACTGTTGCCTTTCATTGTAGCTGCATTCATCATCACCATCGGTGTTTTTGTTGTTGTAGTTGTCTTCACTGTCACATTTGTCGTCACCGCACAAATTAGTTGCCATTAGTTGCTACCACGACATAATTGTTGTGATTGTCTTCATCGTCGTTGCCGTCAACAATGTGGTTGTCACTGTCGCCGTCGTCACCGTCGTCACCGTCATGGTTGTCTTTGTCATTTCAGTTAGGTTCGCCATCACTTTTTTTTTTAAAAAAACAGCATATTATATATGACAGTCCGACTGCAAAAGCACTGCAGAAACGGTCAGAAAACAGGACAACAATACAACCCAGTGCATACACATAGGCTCTCCACAAACAACACGAAAATACAGCAGAAAACACCAGAAATCCAAACCACATAGCAGATAAAAACAGCACCGAACAACAGACCAAAACAGCCTCTGCAGGTGCCAAAACCGCAGCCAGCAGCACAGGCTTGCGCAACCAGATCAAAACAGCGGCACCACACACCTCAAAACATCCCCTCGTTGAGCACCCAAACCACACTACCTCAAAAGGCACTCCCTCGGATTCCAACTCCACTCATAGAATAGGCAAGATGCCACCTTTTGCTTGCTTAAAACCCAATGCACGACATCACCTTTACCTCTTCCACAATCTCATCCACACCTTTTTCTTTGTTATTAAAAATTCTATCGTTTCTCTCCCGCCAAATCACCCAAATTACGGCATGCCAAATCAACCAAAAACCCCTACGGATCTTCTTTGAATTAGCCTCATCCGACCAACACGCTGAATGAATAAATAAATTCGGTGGAGTAACAAAATGAAATTCAAGGCAATTCATCGCCATTTTCCACACCTGATCAGCCACCAAGCAATGGTGGAAGAGGTGAGATGCAGATTCCTCAACAGCTCCGCATAACACATACATCGCATTCACATCAGTCCCTAAGCAATTACGCACATCCAGATTTTGCTTAGTGGGGATACGATCCATGAGAAGTTTCCAAAAAAAGGCAATCACTTTGGACGGCGCCGGGCTCCTCCACAACAACCGAAATACACCCTCCTCCAGCCCTAATCTCCTCAAGTAGAATATACGCCGACCTGATCGAATACACCCCCCTCCTCCTTATGCCAAAACCACGCGTCATCATCCACAGTAGCCAAGAAATTATGTAACACTTCCAAGAGAGTTGCAAGAAGCTCATGTTCCCAAACGAACAGCTCACTTCTCCATATAAACCTCCATGCCTCCTAATCACCCTCCCAAATGTCCGCCACCTTAGCTTCCTGCTGCTCCGAAATAAGAAATAATCTAGGGAATTGTTCATGCAACGGCATGCTTCCCACCCACGTATCCTTCCAAAAGCAAGTCATACTACCATTTCCCACTTTTCTCCCCACATAATTGCTAAACCAATTTGAGCCCATCCTCGTTTCTAGGAACATCACATCTTTCCACCAAGTAGAACAAAAACGAGGCCAATTATTGTCTCCCAAGACCACCAAATCACCAACACCACTCCCATATTTCTCGGAAAGGACGATTTTCCAAAGAGAAGAATCCTCCTGGAGCAAACGCCATCGCCATTTTCCAAGAAGGCTAAGATTCACCAACTTAATATCTTTAACACCAAGGCCACCTTTACACTTTGGTTTGCAAATACGCCGCCAACTAACCCAACAAATTTTCCTCCCTCCCCTCGATCCACCCCAAAGAAATTCTCTTTGGATTCTCACAAGAAAGATAGAAAATTGGAATCGAGTTCAACATTGAATTAAGAAGCGCAATCCTTCCACCAAGACTCACATAATTATTGCCCCAAGAGTTAAGTCTACCTCTTAACTTGTCAAGCATAGGTTCGCCATCACTGTTCTTGTTGTCGTGACTCTCAACGGAGTTGCAAGTGGGAAAGGGAAGAGAAGGGCTGCATAGATTAATAGGAGGCCATTTTAGATCAAATATAACGCTGCAAACAATTTGTGGGGTTTGCACGAGACAATTGTCGTGCACTTTAGCATTATTATTCAAAAAGAAAATATGGAAATGACATTCATTGTTCATGTCTATGTGAAATACATGTAATTGATTGTCATATATTTTTAACGAGATTGTGATTCTACATGAAATAGGGGTCCCCTAACATCGACCTCCTAAATCTAACCATATATTGATGTTTTTAAAAGAGAGAAAACAATATTGGTTTATTAATTAATTAACATGAAAGATTTTGATATTTATAGTTTTTTAAATTCTTTTTTTCAATAGTAAAAGGACTTTTGTTAAACAGAAAAGGCACAACCAAGCACATAAAATGAAGGAAGATAGAGTACAAACATAACTATACCAGACGCTTAATGCAGCAAAAAAACCTCACTTTCAAGACAAGAGGACAACCATTCCTTCAACCAACTTCCTACAGTAGATACCACACATTAAATTCCAACCCTGCCTCACCAATTTCTGATATAAGCCAATCAGTTACTATGATCAACAATGAACAATAGTGCCCCTAAAAAAAAAAAAGAACAATAGTGAAATAATAACACTTTGTTTATTTTTTTGTTAGATGCTGCTCCGTACCAAACATCATTTCTCTTTTGATAAATTTAGGAACTATAGCGAACGACAACGCCTCACACATTCAAGATCATGATTGTTTACCTTATATTTATCTTGTATTATTGTGTATTCTCATTTTATCTAGATATCTAGCGACATAGTCTAGTGTTCCGCCATTGCATTTGTGACACACGGCATCATCATCATGTGGCTATTCAACAAGAAAGGAGTTTATTGATTTTCATGGAGTTCAACTGCTGAACAAGTCACTCATGTAATTGAGGCAACTGGCCTGGCCTCACTGCCATTGTCACTGTTCTTTCCTCCTCTTTAGCTCTTTCATTCCCCTTTGTCTTTCCAACTAAATTCTAGCTACCTACCAACTCTATATTGATAATAGACCATCGTTTGGATTGGATTATATGAGTTCATCTGCTGGTGTAAACGCTAATGAGACCGATTGAGAGAGTTTATGAAAACAACTTATGACATGACCGTAAGTTAAGTTATTTCCATCTTCATGATAGCTTATGAAAAGAGCTTATTACATATACAAATTCTGAAAATAATTTGACTTTATTTTATCTTTTATTATAGAAATAACATGTACAAAAGCACTCTTATGATAAACATTTATGCTATATGTGGTTAATTAAATTGTTTATCCAAATCCTTAATGATTTTCATGCATACCCTAACTTCCACATATTGCATAAATATTATATGAAATACTTCATAAAGAGGTTTTAGAAAATGGTGTGTGACTGTAATTGTGGCCGCAATGGCAAAAAAATTGTCTCAATTGCAGCCACAGCCAGATCAATTGTATTTGACAGCAGTTTTTTGCTAAATCAAGAATTGTGATGCTACCGCTACATTGAATTCTTAATAAATAATTCTCATGATGTGTGAGTATTTTAATGTGATCATATGGACATTGTGGTAACAGGAGCATCCAACGGCATTGACGCTGAGACTACTCGTGTCCTTGCTTTGCACGGTGTTCATGCATGTGATTATAGGTGTGAGAAATATGGTTGCCGCTAAAGATGTCAAAGATACAATACTCAAGGACATTCCCTCAGCTAAACTTGATATCATCGAGTTAGATCTCAGCTCATTGGATTCTGTCAAGAAATTTGCATCCAAGTTGAATTCATCTGGCTGTCCTCTCAACAACATGGCCTGCATTTTTATTTGAATGATGACATCAGTGGGATTGGCACTGAATAATATTAAAAAGAACGCTTAAAAATCAAATCAACCTAAATACCAAATCAAATTAATATTATAAATAACATTCAAGTCTATGACTACACTATAAAATATTTTGTTGAATCCAAAGCACTATTCTATAAAATATTTAGTTGAATCCAAAGCATGATCTGCCCTATTGACTTTGTGAATTCTGACGGAGAAAGGGAGATTATTCATTATCATCATGTGGCCGTTCAGCAAGAAAGGGGTTTCTGGATTCTCAGGGAGTTCAACTGCTGAACAAGTTACTCATGGAATTGATGCAACTGGCCTCACTGCTATTGTCACTGGTCTATCTTCTATTACTCTTTCTTTCCCTTTTTAGTTTTTTTATTTTATTTTTGAAGCATGACCTTTTGTTAAATAGTAGTTTCATGTTGCAGAGTTATTGGGAATTATTATCCTGTATGTATGTATATATGTAGATTTTCATCACTTAGACTTGAGAAGTGATTAACAAGCTTTTTCAATGATCTTTATAGTTGACTCTATAACTTAACTTCAAGATTATTGCTGCTGAAATTTGCATAGTCAGGATTTATTTGTTTATATATTCTGTGTGATTTTACATCAAATTCTTGCAACTGGCTACGATAAATTAATATATGGATATGATGGTATGGTAACAGGAGCATCTAGTGGTATTGGAGTTGAGACTATGCGTGTTCTTGCTTTGCGTGGTGTCCATGTGATTATGGCTGTTAGAAGTAAGGTTTCTGCTAATGATATCAAAGAAGCAATACTTAAGGAGATTCCCTCAGCTAAAATTGATGTCATGGAGTTAGATCTAAGTTCAATGGAATCTGTCAGGAAATTTGCATCCGAATTCAATTCCTCTGGTCTTCCATTGAACATCTTGATGTAAGAAAAGGAACCGACATGGATCGCAGTACCATCTTTATTATGGCAAAACTGCACTAGGATTCTTCTAACTTGATTTAATGTTTTACATGTCAACTTAAAAAAGTAAATTGCATCTTCAATTCATCAAGATAACATCTAAATTACACCATAATAACTGTTACAATATCTAATTATCACAATTAAAATGATCGTTTTTACTTTTTATATAAGATTGTGACCTCGTTGGTGTCAACGAGGGTCTAATTGTGCTGCTGAGTGGTGAAACATTCTTAAAGTATATTGTTCAATGATCGTGTACACAAATTTGTAACAGAAGTAAACTAAAAATGAAAGTTAGTTGAACGCTGTAAATATAAAGGGCTAACTTGACACGGGAAAAAAGATAAAAGGCGTGTTTGAAACTTCAAATTAGTTAAAGCACCCATGTGCAGATTTGCCTTTTATTTACTATTTATTTTGACTCCTGATTTTTATTGAAGTTGTTAATTACTTGTTCTCTCTTTCCATGAGTATCTGTGTTCCAATTTATTTTTTGTGATCATGTTCATTCAAGGAAAACCAGTAGTAGTAATGGTTTCTGGCTTGTTAATTTGTATGCAAGAAACAATGCAGGAATCATGTTATGCCCTTTCATGCTGTCCAAAGACAACATTGAACTGCATTTTGCTACAAACCACCTAGGTATGTGGGAAATATGTTTGGTTTTAAGGTCCAATCAACCTGTATAATTAAGTTATGTTTTATATAAAACATCAAGTAATTATTTTACTGATTCTTTAAATGCTTAAACTGTGGAGATGTGATCATTCTGTTTTTATGTAATGTAAATTATGTAATTGTGCAGGTCATTTTCTCTTGACAAATCTTTTGTTGGACACAATGAAGAAAACAGCACAGCAAAGTAAAAAAGAAGGAAGAATTGTTAATGTCTCCGCAGAAGCTTACATATTTGCATATCCTGGAGGAGTCCGTTTTGACAAAATTAATGACCGATCAAGGTAATAACCAAATCCAATAGGTAACCTAAGTTCAAATCATGACGAGATGTGCTGTTAGCACAATTGTCTCAGTTTAGTTGCATGAAGAATTAAGAGTGGAAAGGTGGTAAATATGTTTGCTTTCTTGTATACAGTTACAGAAAATGGGGTGCATATGGACAGTCAAAGCTTGCTAACATTTTACATGCCAATGAACTTGCAAGACGCCTCAAGGTATGCTAGTTTCTCTTTTTTTTTGCGTGTAAAACTGGTTCTTTGTTTTGATATATTTATAACATCACTTGTTACATCTTGATCAGGATGATGGGGTGGATATCATCGTGAATTCTCTTCATCCAGGAATCATTCTCACCAATCTTTCCCGCCATATGGGTGTAATCGACGGTAACTATTTTCTAATGTGTAGTAATGACAGTATCTGAGTTTTATGGATATTGCTACTTATATTTGATTTATGCAACAGGTATAATAAAGGCGATTGGGAAACTTGTGATGAAAAATGTTCAGCAGGTATGTCATAATCAGTATGACCTATGATTTATAAATGCGAGGATCAATTCAAATAAATATTGGTTGTTATAAATATTTATTAACTAAACATAGATTAGAAGATTTCTGATATTTTATTTTTCTTACCTTAGTAGTCAGTTGCATGTTAACATTCTCCTATCTAAATGTAGGGGGCAGCCACCACCTGCTATGTAGCATTGCACCCACAAGTGAAGGGAGTTAGTGGTGAGTATTTTTCAGAGAGTAATGTGGCAAAAACAAGATCACAGGGAAGGAACGCTGATTTGGCTAAGAATCTATGGGATTTCAGCATGAATTTGATTAAGGACAAATAGAATAACCAAAGAGAAATGTTATGTTAGACAATTTTTTTGGTGTCCAACACCGTGTGTGTACCATATAGATACTATTTTATTTATTTATTTTTAACTAATTGTTTGTCTCTCTTATAGTCACATTACTAGTAATAAATGATTAATTCGTATATGGTTGTCAAATAGCTGTTGATATTTGCATATTCAAACAACGTTGTTCATAACCAAATTTCCATATAACAATAGAAATGACATTCATTGCTTAAGTCTGTGTCAAATGACATTCCTAAATCTAACCAGATATTGCCTTTAAAAAAAAACTGCGAGAAAAGAATATTGGTTTATTAATTAACTAAGATGAAAGTTTTTTATGTTTTTTGTATTCATATATTTTTTTAATTCATACTTTAGTAACTTTTTTACAAAAGTAAAAGGATTTTTGTTAAAGAGAAAAAGCACAACCAAACACAAAAAATGCAAGTGAGTTTATGTGCTTGCAGTTCTTGTTTCACCATTGATTGGTCTATCGGCAAAGGTTGAATTTCCTTTGGCTTGAGGTGGAAAAATCTCTTAGCCTGTAGATCCCCTACGCTTTCCATTAGCTGTTCAGTACTACATCCATATTCCGTAAAGTACCCATTATGTGCTAGTTTTCTAGTCTTAGATTCCGGTTAAGCTGCGGGGGTTGACCATTTGGGTATCGTTTAGCCGGCTAAGTTGCCTGCTCTCCTTTCTTTGTCTATTGGACTAAACGCAGGAAAAGCTATCGATGCATTCCAACACCCTTTTTTTTCTTTCTTAACTAGCCTTTTAATTTACCAAGAGAGGTACCTTGAAAAAGTGAACTGGAATCCTTTGGCTAAGTCCCCTAGTTGGCCCTCATTTGAGAAAAGATCCAATCAACCGAGTTTTTTTTTTCTTTTAAAAGATTCATTTCATGACTGATAGTGACATTAATTAAACATTGAAACATGAAATTTAACTGTGCAATTTACACATATTATCTGTTTCAATCAACCTATGTTAAACATCAAGTAATTATTTTACTCAATGCAAGCAATTTTACACATATCTTCTTTTTTGTGAGAATTTTGCTGTTTCTTTAAATGCAAGTAATCTTTCTTCTGGTTTTATTTATGAATTATTGTAGTTACGCAGGCCACTTTCTCTTGACAAATATTTTGTTGGACACTATCAAGAAAAAAGCACGTGGAAGTAAAAAAGAAGGAAGAATTGTTAATGTCTCCTCAGAGGCTCACAGATTCACATATTCTAAAGGAATCTGTTTTGATAAAATCAATGACCAATTGAGGTAAATGCCATGTGATTGATTATGTTTGCTTCCTTGATTACATTTTAACCAATTGGCTCACCTTAGATGCATGAAGAATTAAACCTGGAAGTGTGACCCCGTTGTACATTTACAGCACTGGGTGCATATGGACAGTCCAAGCTTGCTAACATTTTACATGCCAACCAGCTAACCAAACATTTCAAGGTATGGAATGCTTACTTCTACTGTATAGTGTTTAAAAGTTAATTATTGACCATAACTAAATATAAGTTAGCACCATTGTGTCTCACTTGTCTAAAACTGATATTTCTGATTGAGCATAATCAGACTATGGCATCGCCTCCATGGCTTTAGTGCCTATTTGGTAGAGTGTACGAAAACAACTGATGACTTGTCCGTAAGCTGTTTTAAGCTTATTTCCGTAAGCTCTTCAGGATAGTATATGAAAATAGTTTGACTTTATTTTATCTATTGTTATAGAAATAGCTTATACATAAGCATTTATGCGATAAACACTTAATTAAATTGTTTCTCCAAATAAGACCTTAATCTATTTGTTATGTACAAAAAATTGTTTAATTATCTTAATTATGATTTTTTTGTGACATCCTTTCTCTTTTATTGTGTGAGTAAAGATGTCAGTTTGATTTTTCTGCGTTAACCATCTTTATATTATATATATTTGTTTTTACTTCTGCATAATGATCAGGAAGATGGTGTGGATATTACTGCAGATTCTCTTCATCCAGGACCAGGAGCAATTGTCACCAATCTTTTCCGGCTTAAGAGTGTAATGAACGGTAAGCAATAACACATTGTGTTATTCATGTAAATTCACTTTTAGTTCCCACATTTTAGAACTTTTAATGGATTTTACAGTGTAATTAACCCATATTTGCTTTATGTGTTATATTCTGTATCCACTTGGATATTGAGAACACACGTGCTGAAGAACAACTTCAACATTAACTGAGTTTTATGAATGTGTTTGTTTGTTTTATACAGGTCTAATAAACGTGATTGGGAGACTTGTGATGAAAAATGTCCAAGTAAGTTAGTTAAATCAGAATGTCCTATGGTTATAAATGTCAGACATTATGTTGTCAAATAATTTTTGGTTGTTAAAAACTTTTATTATGACAGGAATAGCAGACCAGAATCGGTGGCAGAGGCCTCAGCAAGGTCGTTATAAATGCAATATAGATGCATCCTTCTCTGTGTTCCGTAATCGTACAAGTATTGGTATTTGTTTGCGCAAAGAGCTCGGTGCTTTTGTATTGGCAAAGACCATGAGTTTCTCTCCTATGTACTCAGTTGCAACCGGCGAGGCAACAGGTTTGTTCCAAGCATTGCAATTGATCCATGATATGCAATTTGATAACGTTGATTTTTTGGTTTATTTTAAAAAACAGTTGACGCTTATCATTCAAGGCAGATGTTGTTCTGAATTCGGTTATATTACCACCTGCAGGGTTCTTTTCTCAGCTCATTTCACAAACTCCCAAGTAGAGTTTTATTGGATGTGGTAACTCATACATTAGCACGTAAGACCACTTTATCAGTATTTATTTTGATATATATTTCAATGTATTGATACGCTTCTTATTAATTTATTAATGATATGCTGTAAGCATATTTCTTTAAGAAAATGTCAATACTGTAGATTTAATTATATTTAATTTAGGCTTAATTGCACTTTTCTCCCTATAGTTTACCAATTATGCGATTTTGCACCCTATGATTTTAAACGAGTGATTTTGCTCTCCATCCTTTTCCCCCTTTTTGATTTCAAGGTCCCCATGACTTTTAATGATGATGTGGCTGTTTTTTATCATCTATTGTTTGTCATCGTGTGTAATTCTATTTTTTTAAAAACAAAAAAAAGTAATTATCAGATTTTGAGAAAGGGAGTCACGTGACCCCTTTGTGACCCTTGCAAAAGGGGATAAAAAACTGAAATCCCTAATTTCCATCCATCTTCTTCCTCATTCCTTCGATCTTCTTCCATCAATCTTCTTCCTGGTTGATTGTAATGTTCTTGCTGGTTTGATTGTATATAGGAACACTACAAATTTAGAGATCAAAAGTTTTACATTCATATATAGGAACACTACAATTTTGCAGTTGTTTGTTTTCACAAACTTTTAGTGCTTTGCTTTGAAATAAGACATCAATTATATTAAGAAGTGTCTTTTACCTTCGTTTGAGTTGAAGGTTGATGATTTCCATACTAGCATCACCAACGGATGTATGGACACTTGATTAAATCTTTACAGTTTTTGAAACTAATTTGGGGATAATGAACAAACTTGACAAAATTGGGATTTTACAAATATATTGTGCCTTAAAACGAGTTCTTTGTTACTTGATATTGAGCTAAGAATGTAGTTGTGCCTACTCACCGGTTTCTATTACAGGAACTAAAAATAAAAGAAGTTACATTTTCTAGAGATTAGAATGAAAAAATCAAATATTTAATAAGGAACTAAACAATAAGCAATATCATCACAGTATCAATATAAGGTAACAAAATCAAAGGGGTTTGCGATTGGAAGCCATTAGAGAAGATGAGAAGTTACGTTCTGATTTGGGGGGCGTGGTAGGATTTTGTGAGGGTATGAGAAGGGACACGTGACTCCCTTTCTCAAAATCTGAAAATACCTTTTTTTTTGTTTTTAAAAAAATATAATTACACACATGGCACACATTAAATGATCAAAAACTGACACATCATCACTAAATGTCATGGGGGACCATAAAATCAGAAAGGGGGAAAAGAATGGGGTGCAAAATCGCTCGTTTAAAACCATGGGATGCAAAATCGCACAATTGACAAACTATAGGGGAAAAGTGCAATTAAGTCTTTAATTTAATTGAAAAATATGTTAAAACATATGTAATTGATAGAATAATTTTGTTATTTAATCATGATATCTATCATATCACATCATTATCATGCATTTATCAAACAATTAATTGGATAAAATAACTTTCTCTTAAAAAAACAAGGTTACCGCATTCATGTGTGCATCAAATATGTGATGGGATAAACTTTTATCATGTGTATATATTATGTCTCTATCCAACTTCATATCATATTTTGAGACAATATTCACTCTTTTTTGATACATTATTTTATTTATTTTGGTCATAAATGAAGTGACAAATATATATATATGAATATTATAATGCCTCTTAAGTTTGCTTAACCCTAATCTCATCTTAAGCCAAATTTCCCTCCCAAATCTTCTCATAAAATGCACTTTATCATCACAACCCTAAAAAATCGCCACCTATATATATATATTATATTATAATGCCCCTTAAGTTAGCTTAACCCTAATCTCATCTTAAGCCAAATTTCTCTCCCAAATCTTCTCATAAAATGCACTTTATCATCACAACCCTAAAAAATCGCCACCCACTTTTTTTTTCTTAAGCCAAATTTCCCTTCTAAATCTTCTCATTAAATGCACCTTATCATCAAAACCTTAAAAAATCTCCAACCACTTTTTTTTTCTTTCTATTTTTTCTATTAATACATGATAAAAATCCTAATATTGAAACTAATATGACAGTGGTTTTTTTCTTTTTTATACAAATATGACAGTGGCTTCTAATTTTCCGTTTTCTTTAAATATCTTCATATAACAATATGCATATATAAAGGTTTATATTTCATAATAACATTCTAATTTTACGTTTTCCTTAAATATCTTCATATAACAATATGCTTATATATAAAGACTTATATTTCACGATGACATGTATGTATTCATTTCATAATAACATGTATATATTCGGTCTTACTCTGAAAAAACGTATGTATTAAGTCTTAAAAAAAGAGATTCAAATAGCCTGTTGTTTCATTTGATCTTAATAGGTTTATGGTTTATTTTTTAGTTGCACATGATTTTTTTTCTTTATAATTGATATCTCGTTTTATCGTTATTGTCTTATATTTTATTAGTGAACCTTATTGTCAGTTGGTTAATGTTTCATATAAAAATGATTAAAAAAATTGTTACTTTTGTTTCTAATAAAAGAGATCAGAGGGAATAGTAATATTACTTAGAATTCCAACTTTTTGCCTCATGCTCTTTCAAAAAAAAAACTTTTAGTCTGTTGTTCAATCATTGCTAACGGACGTGTCTCGCTAACACAATTATCGGTGTTAGATAACTGACACTAACATTTTTTAATCTCGATCTATTTTAAATATTTTTAAGTATCATTTGAAATTGTTGACACCGTGTGCGTCAAACGAGGTAAAGATCTAGTCAGACTTGTATCAGAACAAGTGGACTCACCTACTAATTAATTACAACAAGGCATAGAAAGTAACAAAAACTTTGTCAAAAAATAAAATATTTAGATAACTTTTTTTTTTTGATAAATCAATTTATTATTGAATACATTTAATCAATCAAATACAAATTGGATGATATACATTCTTCTTCAAAAAAAAAAGTTGGATGATATACATAATAGGTCCTGATAAGACATATTAACTCAGGGGGGAAAATTAACATATCTACCACCATCATAAGAAAAGTCATTACCACCAAAATTTCATAATTAACCTTATCTACTGCTATCATAAGAAAAGTCATTACCACCAAAATTCTCTAATTCACTTTATTAAAGTCACTAAATTAATGGGTTAAATCACTATTTCATATCATTTAATCAGATTTTACATCTTTCAATTAGACTAATTAACATGTTTTGAATCATTTAACTACTTTCACTTCTCCGAAGTTTGACACATTCCCGATTCACCCGATCAAAGGACACTTTGTTAGAAACCAAAGGTCAATCATTCAATAAAACATTAATCATTGGTGGATCCACAGTCGAAATTTCATTGGCTATATTACATGCTATTTTGTACTTTATATAATTTTCTCAAAGTGTAAATTTAGAATTATGTATTATATTATTAAAGGATATTTTACTTATTAACTATAATTAATTCAACCCAATAAAAACAGAAAAATTATATGAAGTAAATATATTATTATTATTGAAAACATTGGTTGATGTGAATATGTGTGCGCGTGCGCTCGTACGCGCGTGCTTGCGTTTAAATCAGTTGGATTTGTGTTTTGATATTATTTCGACTTTTGGTGGTATCTTCTCTAGCTTATTAAAAAAATTCAAATGTATCTGTTTATCCAATACAAAATAGTTGACATAAATAAATTATAAAGTACTTTTATGTTTAATATTTAATGTTGATTTTGTACAAGGTTGTTTTTCTCACCTTGGCGCCAAGGCAATGAAGAGAAGTACATTTAGTTTTGAGTTTGTATTAGTTTTTATCTTGCTTTTCTCACTTTTTATTTTGTCACAGATCAAACCTTAATAATATTCAATTATAGAGCAAGTGGAGATTTAGCTACTTGCACTGACATAGCATATAAACATGCCATATTAGATAGCGTGGATATGCTTGATTGTCTAGTGCAGATATCAAAGAATGAAATTCCAATTTGCATGAGCTCAATAGATCTTGTAGAAAGCACTTCAATATCTCAAACACACTTTTACGATTTGGCTACAATCATCCCTGAGTTAAAAGATAGAATTGACATATTTTCTTTCAACATGACGTGGCAGGATATTCGCAGGTTGGTCAATTAGTCATAGAAAGCTCTAGAATTTTTTTTTTCTTTTTCTAGCAGTACATATTCTTCATTATTTTCATATTTCAGCAGTAATTTCCATATGTTTTCATTGTTATAATTGACATTTTTTTTGTTCCTTATTTTCCGTGCAGCCTCCAATTTGACCCCGTTCTTGAAATTATGAAATCCTAGCATGATGCACCAAGGTCATTTTTTAGCACTGTCAGATTTTTTATCGATGACAAAAAAACAAACTTCTTTATCAGGGATTGTATTAATTGTTGAGGTGCGTTTTTCATGTCACATTATTCCCTTTATTTATATTAATTGTAGACTTCTCTATTGATTAACATTATGTTGTGATCTTATCTTATCAGATTGCATCATATCTCACAGACAAAGATGGATTTGATGTGATTGGTGTGGTTATTGATGCTTTGAGGAAAGCAGGATACAATAAAGTGGGCCAATAAGTTTATATTCAATCATCCAATAGCGTTGTATTGCAAAATTTAAAGGAGAGAACAAACTTCAGTCACATACAAAATTAAAGGGGTGTTTGGTGACGTTGAAAGTTCTGCCCTAGAGAGTATCAAAAGCTTTGCTAGTGTTGTGGTTGTAAATAAAAGATCGATATTTTCATACAACCTTAACTTACTACTAAATTCTACAACAAGTATCGCGCAGAAGTTAAAATCTTACAACCTCTAAGTATCATACAATATTATCTCTCGATTATTTACAAAATAATTGTCCTCCTTCTGCATGAAATAAATGCTTGAACTCTGGGGATAATATACCCCCTTACTAGAACTCATCTCACCCTAAATTGTTTATAGTTTGTTTATATAAGCAATAAGCATTAGACATTAAAGTACTTTATAATTTCTTTATGTCAACTATTTTGTATCGAATAAACCAATACATTTTAAATCATTTAAGAAGTTAGTGAAGATACCACCAAAAGTCATTATAATAATATCAATGTCATACATAATCCTTATATGATAAAAATCCAAATTCAACTGGTTTAAACGCACACGCGCGCATACACATTAACCAATGTGTTCAGTATCAACAGCAGCAGTAGCAACAACAACAATAATAATATAAATCTGATAGAGAAGAACACAATATAATGTTAATTGTAACAACCCGTTTTTCTCTAGAATTATTTTAATTATTTATTATGTGTGTTTATATGTATTTATTTGTGATTATTTATCTATGTGTGTATTTTATTTGGGATTAGTGGATTTTTGGCCTAAAAGGGCTTTTTTTTTTAGTCTTTTTTAGACTAAGGGGTATTTTTGTCATTTGGCGAGCAAGGGTAAATTAGTCATTTTTATTAAGAAGGTTATTCTTGGTGTTTTGGTGAAAATAGTTATTTTTACTAAGTTACAAGTGAGTTGGAGTAATTATTTAGATATGGTAATTATTCGGTATTTTAACGGTTTAAGTGAGTGGTAACTTTTGAGAATTAGTTGGTAAGAATTTTAAGACCATTATGATAATTAGAAACCTAACCCAATTAGAAAGTGGTATATAAACATAACTCTTGTGAGAAATTAAGTTAAGTCATTCATTATTTCATTTCATAAAACATAAGAGGTAGAGCGAGAAAGTAGATCACATGAGGAAAGAAGAGGAAGTTAGAGAGAAGTGTGGGGTTTGACGAGTTAAGGGGAGATTGAAGCTTAAACTAGTGGAATCAAGACCCAGAGGTAAGGGGGATAGATCTTTTCACTCAATTAAGCTATAATTTCATAATTTCAATTATGGGTTTTAAGTGCTTTTGTGTTAATTGTGACTTTTGTGATTTTTTTATGATGAATTTCATGCTCTTAATTCATGTGTAATTATGGGCATGTTAAACTTCATGAATTTGATATGTTATGTGCTTAAAATTCACAGTTGTCGTTGTCGATAAGTTCTTTTGGTGATTTTTGCTTATCTAAGTGTAAACTGTGAATTGATGAGTGATTATTGTTGAAACATGTTTAAATTCACTTCATAAATGTTTATACATGTTTTTATGTAGATGGGTTGTCAATTGGTGTGGTTGTTTGTGATGTTTGAATGAAAAATGAGAAAATATGAGCTTTGGTGAAAAATGAACATATGATGATTTTGATGTGAATTGATGATATGATTTCATGTTTGTTGTTGTGTTTGATTGCCTTTTGATATACATTAACTAATGAACAAGTTTGGGGGACGAATTTATGTCAACGGGGATCAAAAACATGATTTTGGGGTGAAAAATGATGGATTCCCAATAGGGAAACCCATAATTTGGGTACACATTACTGGTGTAGCTCGCCCAACGAGCTAGTGCTAGCTGTGGCGAGTTGCACAGTGGCAACACCCATGATTTTGGTGCTTCTGGGTGCTTCGGGGTCCATCCGGACTTCTGAAACTGATTCTTTTGATGTATTTTACTGTTGTCATGCTTTCTAAACCTTTGGAAACATCATATGAATTGGATTGAACTTGGTTTTGTGAATCGACTCAAAACTTTTTGAAAAATGTTCAAGAACACGAATTTTCCGAAACTCATTTTTCACAAAGGAGTATTAAGGTTGTTTACTGTAATGATGATTTTTAAAAATGGTTATGGATGGTTTATATGAGCTTTAACTTGGTTTTGCTTTGAAAATGAAATTCTTTTGAAAAATGGTAAAATGAGACGAACTTAAGTAAATTTTGGAATTAATCGGAATTGACCTATGATGTGTACATGCATATGCTAATGTGATTATATGTAACATGTGTGTATGATTTTTTGAGGTGTTTGAACATGTCTACTTTGTTTTTAGTGAATTACTTAGAAAATGTTGAAAGTTGTGAAAATAGACGAACTTTGTTAAAATGTGGTTTCATGACCGGATAACTTGCAATTGGCTTCACGCTTAAGATGATATGATAGAATAAGAATGAATCAACGTTGGTTGGGTGTTTAATGTGATGAACATCATGATGTGGTTAGATGCACGTCTTTATGTGAAATGTGATTTTAAAACTTTATCGTTTATTTGAGGTGATTGTTATTGATGATGATTATGATAATGATTTTAATGACTGTGATTTATTATTGATGGCGAGTTCTTACATGGAAAAATGACGGTGATTTAATTATGCTCGCATGTATGAAAAATGATTGTGTTTATGTTGGTGATTTTGAACGAATGCATTATCGAGTCATATGTTCATGCATTCATAAGTAGGATGTTTATATCCAACGACGGTGATTAGGATACTATGTATCCAACGACGGTGATTAAAATACTTTGTATTCAACGAAGGTGATTGTGATACAGTTGTATCTTGTCGTGACGACCTTGGTGATGACCGGTACCACATACATATAAAGCCGTGTCCAGGTGCATAACATACATTTGATAATTAGTTAAATGTGTTGAAATTGATACATATATTTTCCAACTAAAAGTAATAGAACACAAAAGCATAATGATATGTCCTGACCCAAGGTTACAATTTCTAAGTATGTAAATAGACGAGAAATTAAGTAAATAACTCACTTATTGGAGTTGTGGGAAAGTCGGTCAAGACACCATCAACAGAGAAGTCATTGTTATCAATAAAATATAGGTACTCTAAAATATGATCAAAACTGTAATCGTAATTAAATAAATTATCATTTGCAAAACCTGATGCAAAAACTCGGTCGAGATTTCATCGGCTATATTACATGTGATTTTCTACTTTATATGATTTTCGCAAATCGTAAATTTAGAATTATATATTATATTATCAAAGGATATTTTACTTATTAACCATAATTAATTCAACCCAATAAAATCAGGAAAATCATGTGAAGTAAATATATTATTATTATTGAAAACATTGGTTGATGTGAATATGTGTATGTACGTATGCGCTCGTACGCACATGCTTGCGTTTAAATGAGTTGGATTTGTGTTTTGATTATATAAAGATCATCCTTATATGACATTGATATTATTTTAACGACTTTTGGTGGTATCTTCTCTAGCTTATTCAAAAATTTCAAATGTATCGGCTTATTCAATACAAAATAGTTGACATAAATAAATTATAAAGTACTTTTATGTTTAACGTTGATTTTTGTACTAGGTTGTTTTTCTCACCTTGGCGCCAAGGCAATAAAAAGAGGCACATTTAATCACAACTTTTTTTATTAAAAAAAAACCACAACCTTTTAAACATTGGCGAAATACTGCATTTAAGCATAAAAATAATATTCTATTTTTAATATAAAGAGACAAATATTGTGAGTCATCCTCCCTAAAAATAATAATATTTGATTAGTGACTTTTGAAAATGATCAATATATTTTTATTTGTTTTTTGTTTGGTGAATGGGCATATCGTTGATAGTGGTCAAGGTACATTTCAAGATGATTTAGAGCATAAATATCATTTGACTTGGATGGTGTCTTTACTTCTCCCAAGAACTTTACTACCGTGGTTTACTGATATTTGAGAAACAAAGACACCCTCTGCTATACCATGGTGGTACTGCAATGCAATGGCGCCTTTGACTTTTTGCAATGCCAACATCAATGTTTTTATATTAAAACTCCCAACTTTTCACCTTTTAACTATATTTTATTAATTTAAAATACAAAGTTGGTGTATATAGTAAAATTAGTGGGACCCATTTTAGAGTTTTAGAAGAGTGGTATGAATATTTAAAAAATGTAGTAGAGTGGATTAAATAATTGAGAAGTGTGAAGTAATATAAAATATTAGGTGAGACCCATTTATACCATCCATATGAGTGACATGGATGTGGGTGCTCTTAGTACAGTTGGAGAAAGTCAATAATGATAATATATTTAATACTTTTCGTATATAGTCATGTCCTTCTTTTTCCTGAATTTTTTTTAGATGCTTGGTTATTGCACGGAGATTGATTTTGAGCTAGTTACAAATACCACTTGAAAATCACACGGCAATAAGATCTCAACTTCGAACTCAAGTGAAAGAGTGCAATATTCAACCTCGCAGTATCATTGTTGTCAATTTGTTAGATCTTAAGTTGATACATTTTTTAAATTGATCGAAAAGATATTCGAGTTGCTTATTTTTTTGAAAAGATCTTTGAGGCACCAACTCATGGGTAGAAGCTTATCTTACTTAATATAAATCTAAGGTGGTCTGATTTCCCTAAATCCCTAACCTTAATGCAGCCCTAACACTTCAAAATGACAAATTTAACCTTGAATAAGAAGTCATTTCCCTCATAAATCATCACATTAATGAGCAACTAACTACTACTTAACATTGTCTTTACCAATTTAATTTTGCACGTTTTTTGCTACCTAGAGTCATGCCAATAATAAATGCAAACATGAAAAAACGTGCAAGACGCGGGGCTCTAGAAGTGTTTAGTTGCTCAAAGTGTTTAGTTGCACATCTTTGAGACCTACAAGGCTACAACTAGGAGACGCATTTAATTCTTGGTTTTTTTTGTGTTTCTGCATGTTATTTTCACGCCAACTAAGAACCTTATGCCATTCCTATAAATTGGTGATACCATTTGGTCTCTTTGGTCATTGTATCAAGCTAGCGCACCTGCATACAAAAGCTCAGTAAAGAACATTTGATATCTTGAGCTCTTTCTAAGCGCATCCATGACAACCAAAGGTTTGTATTTGCCTCAACCAATTTTTTCACATGGGCAACTATATGTTGCATTATCAAGAGTTACATTAAGGAAAGACTTGAAGATATTGATTATTGATGATGAAAGGGAAGATAGCTATGTCACATCTAATGTAGTTTACAAAGAAAATTTTCAAAATGTACTTTGATTTTTTGTTTAACTATTTGACTTTCTTATAAAAAAATCCATGTATGTCACATTGATCAATTATACATGATATTTTAGAATGATTTATTTTTCAATTTACTTGAGTTGATTGTAATCAAAATAAATTGATCGGTATTGAGATCAAATCATCTCATGAGGACAACCGTAAAATAACCATTAATACTATTTTAAACAATAAAATTTCGTCCTTCCTTGATTTTGAAAAAAAAAAATCCAAAATGATAAAAAGAAATTGACATTGAACATGATAAAAAATTATATTTATTTTATCCAAAATATCTGCATTCTACTTTTTTTTAGGAGGTTTTTCTTTTTGGTACAGTTTTTAGGAGGTCTCTATTCAACTTGTTTTGGACTTTTATGTTTTTGAGTCTTTGACACATCTTTAGTGACACATGTATTTATATCTAAAAGGATGAAAGAAAATATTTATTTCTCTCACTGTTTTGTGACGCACGGCAGAAAGAAACAAGTCACACATGTAAACGATGCCTATCTGGCCTCATTGCCATCGTCACTGGTCCATGAAAACAAAAACTGTTTGACTATAAATAAAGATCATATTTATCTGCAAAAATGTTTCATTTTCTAATGCTGAAAAGTTTGTGACCCTATTAATGACTTTTCATTTCCACACATCTTCAACATAATATAATCATTAATCAACGTAAGGATTAATGTGAGGTTTGTATTGTTTGAAATCAATGACTAATAAAAACTCCACTACTCATTTTGACAAAAAGTAATTGAACTTGATATCTCAAAGACTAAAAATCACATACTCCCTCCGGTCTCAAATATAAAAAAAGATTCATTTTTTAAGTTCATTGAGTAGTTAATGTATCTACTAACCGATTGCGCTAGCCTGGTATTTAAAGTGTGCATGATTGTGACGTAGAAACTACCACTCAAAAGAAACAATATGATCATTTTTTTTTTGTGTATGATGACACAGTCTCCCTTTTCTTTATGCATCAGTGGGGTTGGCACTAAATGATATTAAAAAGAACTCTTCAAAAGCAAATCAATCAATTAATCATAATTAAAATAATACTATAGATAAAATAATATTTAATGACTATAGTATAACATATTTAATTTAAGAAAGATCAAAATCATGTGATGATATCAAGTCAAATCATAGCATAAGTTACTGAAACTGGTGAGTTTGTAACGGAGAAAGAGAGATTATCATCATGTGGCCATTCACCAGGAAAGGGGTATCTGGGTTTTCATGGAAATCAACTGCTGAAGAAGTTACTAATGGAATTGATGCAACTGGCCTCACTGCTATTGTCACTGGTATATCATACTTTATTACTACTCTTTCTTACCCTTTTTTTTTTTCTTTTTCACTTTTCAAGCAAGCCCTTTTGTTCAATAGTAGTTTTTATTGCTTCTATGTTGCTAAGTTATTGGGAATTAATACATTGTAGTAGCTTTTCATCATAGATACAAAGTTAGGCTTGATGAATGATTTACAAGCTTTTTATATGAAGATCCAAAACTAAAATTGATTTCCTGTTGAAATTGGCATAGTCAGGACTTATTTGTTTATGCCTGCTTGCTACATCATGTTCATGCAGCTGGCTATGCTTAATTATTACTGGAATTTTATTTGGTATATGGATATGATGGTATGTTAACAGGAGCATCCAGTGGTATTGGCACTGAGACTACGCGTGTTCTTGCTTTACATGGTGTCCATGTGATTATGGCTGTTAGAAATAAGGTTAATGCTAATAATACCAGAGAAGCGATACTTAAGGAGATTCCCTCGGCAAAAATTGATGTCATGGAGTTGGATCTCAGTTCATTGGAATCTGTCAAGAAATTTGCATCCGAATTCAATTCCTCTGGTCTTCCATTGAACATCTTGATGTAAGAAGAGAAAATGACATGGATCCCATTATCAATTTTATTTAGGCAAAACTGCATTGGGAATCTTTTTAATTTAATTTTAAGTTTCAAACAGGTCAAATTAGTCAATTTTTTCCACTGTAAGTTAGTCTTTTAAGTTTATAAACGGCAACATTGTCCAGCCAATTTCATTTTTCATCTATATTTGTTATCAAAAGTCTTACTTGTCCATTTTAAAAAGTATATTACATTTTAAATCCATCAAAATCGAAATGATCTTTTTTAGTTTTTATCTAAGATTGTAACCTTATTGTCAACTAGGGTCTAATGGTGTTGCTGAGTGGTGAAAAATTTATTCATCGTATATCATTCAGTGATCATGTGCACAAATTTGTACATAAGTAAACTAAGAGTCTAACTTGGTTCAACACTGTAAACATTTTTAAAGATAAATGAGAAATTTGACACGAACTAAAGAAAATGACTCCTGATGCAGTTCTGCCTTTTATTTACTATTTCTTTTGACTCCTGGTTTCTATTAAAGTTGTTAATTACTTGCCTTGTCTCACCGTGAATGTCTATGTTCCAGTCTTGATCATTAATGGAAAACCAGTAGTAGTAATGTTTTCTGATCTGTTTATTTGTAATTGGAAGAAACAATGCAGGAGTCATGGCATGCCCTTTCATGCTTTCCAACGACAACATCGAACTACAGTTTGCAACAAACCACTTAGGTATTTGTGAAACATGTTTCATTCTTTACTTCAAATTTACTATTTTTGTTCTTTTTGTAACATGAATTCCTTGTCAATTACGATCTTTCCATGAAAATTGGGAGGGTGGGGAACTTTGGCACTCACAAGTCACAGTAGTTTCTAGGGAGCGAAGGCCATTACATTTATTTTTGTCTGATTCAGATAATCAAGAATTTATAGATGAAAAGTGAGAGCTTCCCCCCTCTCCCCCGCCAAACACACACGCCAAACGGTTATAAATTATCGAGAGTTTGAGACATGAAATTTATGTGTAACTACACTTATGATCTATCTCAACTTATATAGCTGGGTTATGTTTATATTTTACTGATTCTTTTAATGCTTAGACTGGGAAGATATGAACATTCTGTTTTTATGTAATATAATTCCACAGGTCATTTTCTCTTGACAAATCTTTTGTTGGACACTATGAAGAAAACAGCTAGTGAAAGTAAGACTGAAGGAAGAATTGTTAATGTCTCCTCAGAAGCTCACAAATTTGCATATTCTGAAGGAATCCGTTTTGACAAAATTAATGAACAATCAAGGTAATAGGTAGCTTCATTTCAAATCATGATGAGATGTGCTGGAAATATTTAAAAATGGAAGAGGAATTTATTGTGTGTATGTGTGAAAGAGTAATTATAACGGAAACTTCAATTTTATTTTCTTGGGCTATCAATGTTACTATAGTTCAATATGAAGTTTGTGATATGTACTTTTTAGTTTGCTGTGAGTCTTGGAGAAGATGCTAGCTTAAACTTTCGACACAAAACCTGCTGATACGATTTTGTTTTTAGATCAGACGGTTGGTTGTCGATTGGAGTAATTATGTTTGCATGAAGAATTAGCTTCGACTGTCCAATTTAATTATGTTTGCTTCCTTGTATACAGTTACAGCAAATGGGGTGCATATGGACAGTCGAAGCTTGCTAATATTTTACATGCCAACCAACTTACAAAACATTTCAAGGTATGGTATGCTTACTTCTACTATATAGTGGTGTTACTTATTTACATGTTATCTAGTGAAGTAGTTTATTGATAGTGTTATCATCTCACATTATTTTAACTTCTGGCTGATTAATAAGAAGTAGATGCTCAGAAAAAGAAATAGATGCCCTATCATATTTCAACCTTAATCTTGATGCAACAAGTTCTATTTGATTATTTTTAGAAGTGCTGCAGCATTGAATCTGCATATTTCTACTGTGGAAAATTACTTTCTTCTGCAGTGTGAACTGTGAATGGCAGAATTTTGATTTAGAGTTACTTGTTTTTTTACATCATTTGTCTTCAAACTACACTTAAAAATCATAATCCTTTTTATAGCATCTTCTATCTTAATCACCTATCGATTGGTGACTGGTTTTCTTATAACATTATATCAATGACCAGATATTGTTAAACATCAACTTTAGTGGGAGGTTTATTCCCTCCATTCCAAATCCACCTAGTTGGAACAGGCTTTAGTTGTTGGTGTGTTCCTCCATTCAGGTCTCAGAAAAAGACAAACTTTGCATCCCTTTTGGCAACCATAATCATAGAAACATTCTGTTTTCTTTCTCAGTCTCCCTCCCTTTTGATGGTTTTGCCACATTAATTATCTTTGATTTATAACATTTTGTTACATCTTGATCAGGATGATGGTGTGAATATCATTGCAAATTCTCTTCATCCCGGAGGCATTGCCACCAATCTTTACCGTCATAACAGTGCAATCAACGGTAACTATTATAGCATTACACTATTCAGGTTGTCTATGAATTATTATACAAGTCCTCTGATGTGGCATTCTAAATTATTTGTTCTGTATCATATACCGTTATGTGGCACTATCTTTCTTTGTTGCTTCATGTTACTTGTCCTAAAGAAATTTTCGGTGGATTTTACAATGATACAAACTCTCATCCATCTACATTGCTCTAGGTGTTTTATCCTATATTTGGTACATGATTATTGTTCAGAACCCACCATCTAATAATATTATGATTAAAGTTGGTCGTTGCCCCCCCCCTCTTGAATATTGAAGAATTCAGACTCTTTTTTTTAACAAGGAAGAATATAGACATGTTAAGGACCGCGATATCCTTTTAAGCATTCATCGGAAACATGATTACCATGATCGCTGAGAGTCTGAGACAAAAAGACTTTGTACTCCCTCCATACTACAATATAAATCGTTCTAGTAATAGAATTGTCTCATTTTACACATTGTTTTATTTGTTTGTACTCTTTTTATTTCAATTATTGTAATTTATCTTTCTTATACTATTAATGAAGGGTAATTTTGTAAAGTAAGCCATACGTTTTATAAAATCAACATAATTAATTACATTTTTTAATCTGTGCATTATTTGCTAAAGTGACTAATATTGAAGGACAGAGTGAGTAATTTATAGCACTTGATTGGTACACCAACTCATCCATAATGTACAACAACAATAAAATCATCCCAGAAGTTAGATGCTTTGTCAGTCTCTCCACTAATCTTCCCCAACCATTCATACAGTATTACTCTATTGTCATTAAGCACTTCATTGTGTTTATCTGACTACCACTATAAATACAGTGATGATTTTGAATTGGGTGGTTTTTCTGGTTTGTTTGTTTACACACTGGCATTCTGCAGTGTCCATAAAATTTGTTTGCTTTTTCATGTGTAGATATTGACAGTAGCTGAGTTTTATGGATATATACTATTGATGTTTGATTTATGCAACAGGTATAGTAAATGTGGTTGGCAAACTTGTAATGAAAAACGTTCCACAGGTATGTCAAAATCATTATGACCTACTATTTATAAATGTGAGGGGTCATGTCAAATAAATATTGGTTGTTATAAACATTTATCAACTAAACATAGATTAGAAGCTTTCTGATATTTAACTTTTCTTAGCTTAGTAATTTAGTTGCATGTTAACTTTCTCCTATCTAAATGCAGGGGGCAGCTACAACCTGCTATGTAGCATTGCACCCACAAGTGAAGGGAGTTAGTGGTGAATATTTTTCAGACAGTAATGTGGCCAAATCAAGTTCACATGGGAGGGATGCTGATTTGGCTAAGAAACTTTGGGATTTCAGCATGAATTTGATCAAGGACAAATAGAATAACCAAGTGTTGTATAAGAATGAAAATGACATTGTAATGTGTGTGCACGAAACTACTTGATAAAAAAATGGTAATAACATTCATTGTTCATGTCAATGTGAAATGCATCTATAACATAATTGATTGTCACGTTTGAAACAAGATTGTAATTCAATATGAAATAGGGTCCCTTAGTATGTATGGACTTCTTGTAAAAGGGTCCAAACATGGACCTCCTAAATCAAACCGAAAAAGGCATTATTATTAGGTTTTGCTAACAAGTGTATTTATACTGAAGTGGCACGTGTGAAGTGGTAGACTACGGGAAAACATTTGTGTGATATTCTAGTATCAACGCACATGATTTTTTTTTTTGAAATAATGAAATATTTTTATATTACAGATTTTCAAATTCATATTTTACATTTATTTATTTTTTTGCGAAAGGCAAAATGGCTTTTATTAAACACAAGGTATAGTACAAATATATAATAAATGCATTAATAAGGCTTCTACCAAAAATAAAATAAAATAAAGGCAAAATAAGGCAAGCACTTTATGCAGCAAAAATCCAAAAGAACCCCACTCTGAGGAGTGAGGACAGGAGGACAACCATTCCTTCAATCCAACTCCCTGACTGACTGAGTAATTGTAGAAACAACACAACTCAACTAAACAACTTAGTACCACATATTTGTCAAAAAAAAAAACTTAGTACCACATATTAAATTCCACCTCACCAACTTGGCCCCATCCAATCCAGTGCACTAATTACTAATATACCCAAGCATTTTTTTGTCAATATTCATTTAGGGGATAAACCAATTTTTTTGTCTTCCTCTACGGTAGATATTCATATTCAGAAATTATTACGATGACTTTTTTTAAGAAGTCAGACCATCCATCGAAATTAACATTGAAAAAAAATTGAATCACATACCTTAAAAGAAACATATTGTAAGATCACAAGTTAGCTATTAAACATGATTACTTCATTCAAATAAAATTTAAACATTGATTCCCTTAAAGTCTAGCCTCCATTAGTCTCAACCTTTGTTAGTTAAGCCAATTAACTAATATAATCAACAATGAACAATACTGTGACAAATCCATAACTTTTATTAAATGAAAACTTCTTCATTTGAGGAACACTTTTGATTTTTCTCTATTTTCTTAATCTTTTATTGGGTTAGACTTATGTCCCCTCTAGTTTTATGTTTATGTTTTTATTTCTTGAATAAATTTTTAGCTTTTGAAAAAAATAGGAACTAACCTTTAAAAATGATTTGATTGAAAACAAATGTAAAAAAAATGAATTTTTATGTTGAGCTCCTTAATATTTTGACTATGTTGACTCACGGAGTACATATTAACATTTTTTAAAAATAAATGTTGTTGATGTATGCAAATTAAATTATTTGATTGAAGAAAATATTTTCCTCATTTTGTATTTACTTCAAACCTTTTGTCTCAATAGATAGAATAGAATAGAATGTAATGAAATAAGTTGTAAAATAATAACTAAATGAAATAAATTTAATGATTTTATACGGGAAAGAAAGTTATATTTATAATTTATGATTCTATTATTTTACCATAACATCAAATTAGAATTGGGGAAAAAATCTTACCATATTTGATTTTTTTTGTTAATAAAATCTTCCCGTATCTTGGAATTAAAGAAAAAGTTTGAATAAATACAGAAATGGAATTAGATTATTTTTTGACAGATCAAATTATTACTTTTTTTGGACAAAGATAAAATGATTACTTTTTTTGGACAAACATAAAATTATTACTTATTGTTTAAATATATATCATATAATAAAAAGAGATAAAAAGTTTTGATGTGTTTCCATATCATCCAGATATATAGCGTCACGTCAGTTACAACCAGACCACTGCAATATATCTCGGTCACTGCTTTTGTGACACACGGCAGAGAAAGAGAAATAGATTGATACGCAATATGTGGCCATTCAGCAAGAAAGGGGTTTCTGGATTTTCATGGAACTCAACTGCTGAACAAGTTACACATGGAATCGATGCTACTGGTCTCACTGCCATTGTTACTGGTTGGTCCATATATACTCTCTTCCTGTTTCTTTCTTAATCATTTCCCAAAAGGGTATCTATTCATGCAAACAATTTCATACGTGCATAAATGTATGTTAATAGATAGACTCAGATATGTAAATCCAAACAGACGCTAAAAAGATGATCGTGTGTAAACGGATGAAGAAAACTATTATATCTTCGTCAGTTTACATGAAAATCTTTTTATGTCCGTTTTGATTTGTATATTTGAGTTTATATATCAACATAAACATTTGTGAGGTTGATCGCGGGAGTTTAGAGAAATATCCCTATAATGTATTCACAAATGTTTTCAGCTTATTTTATTAAGTTCTTTATGATTACTTGTGAAAATAGTTTATATAAAAATAGTTTGATTTTATTATATCTTTTGAAATAGAGCCTTAATAATTTTTTATGCATACCTTTTGGTTGAATACAATTTTGATGTCCAGAAATTGCATAAAAAATTTATGCAGTACTGTATTACTTTGTAGCTTTGCATCACATAAGCATAGGTTTGAGGAGTAGTTATTTACAAGCTTTTTCGATAAAGATCTAAGACCCCCATATTTGACTCTATCCAATTTAGCCTCCGCAATACCACTATTTTGTGTTCAGGAGAAAGGGGTCCTGGTAATCCGGAGTTTCTAAGGAAAGTTTGGTCAAGAATTGTTTCACCGGGAATCAAACTCAAGTTATCCTGAACAATTCGTCTTTGGTGAAGCTTATTAACCACTTGAGTCTAATTGCTTGGTCGTGCAATATCCCTTTAAAACTACCAGTGGTGGTAGTAAATAATAACGATCTACAGTCAATATCAAAATATTGAAATTTGCAAACATTTTTCCTAGATTAATCATGATCTATCTCTTAGTTTTTTTCACTTTATCTTCTGCTTGATTACACATCCATAAGGTTTTTGAAAATAAATTTTTGAAATATAAAAAATTGTAATTGTAATGCAACCACAACCACAATTTGAAACCCTATATATGCATGCTACATTGAAATCATTGATAAATAAATATCGAGATGTGCGACTATTTTAATCCAGTATATGGACATTGTGATAACAGGAGCATCCAGCGGCATTGGCGCTGAGACTGCTCGTGTCCTTGCTTTGCGCGGTGTTCATGTGATTTTGGGTGTGAGAAACATGGTTGCTGCTAAAGATGTCAAAGATACAATACTCAAGGACATTCCCTCTGCTAAACTTGATGCCATGGAGTTAGATCTTAGCTCATTGGACTCTGTCAAGAAATTTGCATCTGAGTATAATTCTTCTGGTCGTCCACTGAACATCTTGATGTAAGAAAATGAAATTAACTTGGTCATATAATTATCAGATTTATTTTTACTGTTTATTGTGTTTTATTGAAGTTGTTAGTTACTTGGTCTGTCTCATTTATGTTTGTTATGTCTATGTTCCAACTTCCAATTCTGCTTTCTTAATTACAATCATTCAAGTCAACACATTAGTACTAATTTTTCTTGTTTGTTTGTAATTATAAGAAATAATGCAGGAGTTATGGCATGCCCTTTCAAGTTGTCCAAAGACAACATTGAACTGCAGTTTGCCACCAATCACATAGGTATGTGGTAAATGTTACTGTTTTATTCTCCAGAGTAAGATCCAATCAACTGAGTTTTTTTTCCTTTTGAAAATTCATTTGATGACTGACAGTGACATTAATCAATTTTAATAACCTTTTACTCTTCTTAAAATATGAATTATTCACAAACTTTCCAGCACTAGAGTGGATAGGAGGAGCACTTTGCCACTTGCAATAGTTTATAGGGAGCACAGGACATGTGTTTTATTGATTTCTAATTCAAAGAATTAACAATATCAGGGATAAAAAGTTATAGTTTGTACATCATTGAAATATGTGTAATTTACACTTATGATCTATGTCAATCAACTTATGTAACACATCAAGTAACTATTTTACTGTTTTTTTTTTGTTGAGAATTTTACTGTATCTTTTAATGCATAGGATGAGAAGAAGCAATCTTTCTGGTTTTATTTATGAATTATTTTAATTATGCAGGTCATTTTCTCTTGACAAATCTTTTGTTGGATACTATGAAGAAAACAACACGCAAAAGTAAGAAAGAAGGAAGAATTGTTAATGTCGCCTCAGAGGCTCACAGGTTTGCATATTCTGAAGGAATCCGTTTTGATAAAATCAATGACGAATCAAGGTAAATGTCATGTAATTGATTTTGTTTGCTTCCTTAGTTACATTTTAAGCAATTGGCTCACCTTAGTTGCATGAAGAAATAAACTTGGAAATGTGACCTCTTTATACAGTTACAGCAAATGGGGTGCATATGGACAGTCAAAGCTTGCTAACATATTACATGCCAACCAACTTACAAAGCATCTCAAGGTATGCTTACTTCTACTACATGTTATATGGTTTAAAAGTTCATTATTGGTGTGTATTTACCATAATTCAATATAAGTTAGCATTATTGTACCTCACTTGTCTTAACGTTTTGGTTGATTAATAAAAAGGATGTCCTTAGGTAGGTATGTGTTCTTTTCTTTGTCCCTTGAGCTTTTATCAGTTGACTAAGAAACTGAAATTTCTGACTAAACCTAATCAGGCTATAGCATGACCTCTTTGGCTTTACGGCCTGTTTGGTAGAGTGTATAGAAACAACTTATGACATGTCCCTAAGTTGTTTTCAGCTTATTTCCGTGAACTCTACATGATAGCTTATGAAAACAACTTATAGGTTATATGAAATTAATTTGACTTTATTTTATCTTTTATCATTGAAATATCGCATACATACGTACTTACATGATGAACTTTTATTTGATAAGTGCTTAGTTAAGTTGTTTGTCGAAATAGAGCATTAACTTTGCTTGTTATGTACAATTTAGTTGCTTGATTATCTACTAATTAAATCTGATCATATCTTTGGAGAAGATGATTGCCGACTGTTGTTAGAAAAAGGGAGGTGATCCGTAGTGTTGCCAATTTGTATTATCATCATTTCGTTTACTTTCTTTCTCATCTTTTTGGGTGGTTTTCTTACTCTTTCACTTTGTGAGTAAATTTTCTAATTTGGTTTTTCCACATTAATCTATCTTTGATATATTTAATATTACTTCTCCATCATAATCAGGAAGATGGGGTGGATATTACTGCAAATTCTCTTCATCCAGGAACAATTGTCACCAATCTTTTCCGACATAACAGTGCAGTGAACGGTAAGCATCATTGTGTTATTCATGCAAATTCACTTTGGCATGTTGAATATGAATTATGCAGGTCATAGGATTTGGTTTACTAAACATTAAATAATGTATTCTGCATTATTCACCATTATGTAGAGTACATTTTCTTGTTTATATCATTTTAATTACTCCTTTACGATAACTTTTGATGGATTTCACAATGCCATAAACTCCTATTTGCTGTAGGTGTTATATTCCGTATTTAGTTGTTGGAGATTGCTAAATATTTTTAGTATTCTTATGATGCACATTATCCAATGACCACTCAGAATGACCATTGTAATATATTGCTACATCAACTCATGACTTACAACCCTTTAAAATTGGCTTGTTTTTTATTTTAATATGCAGATAATGACAGTAGCTAAGTTTTATGAATTTTAGCTGGTTTGTTTTATGCAGGTCTAATAAATGTGGTTGGGAGACTTGTGATGAAAAATGTCCAGCAGGTAAGTTAAATCAGTATGTCCTATGGTTATAAATGTCAGAGACAATGTTGTCAAATAGTTTTTGGTTGTTAAAACATTTATTATCTGTCAATGAATTTATAATGCATGAATAACCTCGGTATTGCATTAACTTTGTGTACGGAAAGAAGTGCTAACAACACTCTCTAATCGGTAAAATTTATATAGATCCCACTATTTTGAAAATGGGTCCCACATAAAATAGTGAGACCTACGTGAATTTTATCCTATAAGAGATAGTAAAGTATTTGAAAGTGTTAAAGAGAGTATTACTAACACTAGTCCCTATTCCAATTGTTCTTGGGTCTAGCAGAATTGTCTCTCTCTCACAATAAAGAGAAAGCTCTAATCTCTAATGTGAGAGACACTCGCATTGAATGATCGACACTGCCTCGAACAATATTGCTTACATTAGGAGAAAATATGTGGATTCACCTAAAAAAAACTTAAATGTTATTCAACATATAGGATTCCTTGTATAAGTTATTTTTAATAGTGAATTATGTTGAGCTTGCATGATTACTTTCTTTCTCCAATTTTATTAATGTAGGGAGCAGCAACAACATGCTATGTAGCATTGCACCCACAGGTGAAGGGAGTTAGTGGTGAATATTTTTCAGACAGTAATGTGTACAAAACAACCCCACATGGAAGGGACGCTGATTTGGCAAAGAAACTCTGGGATTTCAGCATCAATTTGGTTAAGAAATAGTATAACCAAGTGTTATTCGTCAATGCTATACACTATGAAATGCATCAATAATATGACTGTCACAAATGAAAGGCAACTATAGAATGACTCATCGTCACATTTATCTATCTATTCTAAGAAAAATCTTTGATAATGACATATGGTGGAATTTTATACCTCTATTTTCTGTCATATTTTTCCCTCTGCATGGGATCCTTGCTAGTTTTCTTTAATGAGACTGTGAGCACATTTATACACATAAGTTTTGAGCTTATAGTGAAATTTTGGGGTTCATTTTTGTGAAAGGTTTAAGTGATTTTAAACAATTAAAATTTATTTTGGTTATTTGTTGCGTGTTTGAAGGTTTTGGGCTAAAATTACTTTTACCTCTAAAATATAATTAATTTTAACCATATTACCTTTAAGTTTGTTGTGGAACTCATGACCTAAGGGCTAAGATCTATTTTGAGGAGAAGAATTAAATTGTGGATCCCACCAGTATTTTGTCTCACATTTCCAATAAAAAAAATTGACCATTTCACTCCTCTTTCTTTCATCTTATACTTTCTCATCACTTTTATTGCATACCAATTTGAGTATTAGACTTGGAATCTGACTTTATATGTTCATATCCAAATTTTATTTGAGGGTTAAATATGTTTTTGATCCCTATAAAATTGGGAATTTTTAAATTTAGTCCTTACTTAATTTTAATAGGTTTCTTAGTCCTTACAAAAATAATTACTTCTAATTTTAGTCTCTGTTACAAAGTTTGTTTAATTATAAACTCTTAAATTTTTGAACGATTTTTTTAAGACAAGTTTAGAACACTGTGAAAGGTTCATTTACTAAAATTTAGATTTTTTTAACATGAAACGAATTAAATATGAATTTTTTAAAACGGCAAAAGTTAAAGATACAATTAACAAAATCTGGACGTAGAAATCAAATTTTGCGACAATTTTTTGCAGAGGAACTTTTAGTAATGTTCTCAACACGTCTACAATAAATTGTTTAAAATCTCAAGAGTTTAAGCATAAATTAAACAAATTTGAATTGAGGAGGGACTAATACTGAGTGCAGAATTTTTTTTTAAGGACTAAAAAAACTATTAAAATTAAGTAAGGACTAAACTTAAAAGGTCCCAATTTTATAGGGTGCCCCCTAATATGGACCTCCCAAAAAAAGGTCCACCAATAAACCTCCTTGTATAACCTGCTGCAACCAGTCATCAATATTTTAAAAAAAAAAAATCAATTTTAATAATAAAAAAAAACTATACTTTTTGGGATCCATACTTTTCATCTCTCTTCTCAGAATATTCCTTTCCTTCTTCTGTAATTTCTTTCCCTCAATTCTTCTCTTCTCTTTTTCATCAATTGTCAATTCTGAATCTTAAACTTCTCTAACAAAATTCTAAATCTTCAAAACTAAAACCCAAATTCATAACTGTTAATCGATTTCAGTTTCCTTTCTCGCCTCATATCGTTAATCTTCAAACCCAAATCACTTTCAGTTCCTGAAATCCAAAGTGGCTGAAGCTCGTATCTCTCCATTGTGAATGGTTGGTAAATCAAATTGGGCTTTGTACTCTCAAATTCATCATTCCAATTTTGCTGTTGTGGATCACTTGTTGTTTTATTATCAAACTATTCATTCTAATTCCTTGGATTCTTATGATTCTAATGGTTGGTAAATCACGATTTTGATATGAAAAGGAAAAAGGAATATGCAGTTTGATTAAAAGAAGGAAGAAGTTTCACTTGAATGTGAGATGGTGAGAAAGTTTCAATGTGATATGGAAAGAAAACTGGAAAAAAGGTTCCGTATTCTCTTGAAAAATAACAACACATTGATGGGCAAAACTGTAAATTACTTAATAATATTGTTTTTATATAAACTTAAGGAAATAAGAAGTGACCTTCAACATCAGGTGATTTTAGAGGGTCCATGTTTGGTCCATACAAAAGGGGTCCATATTAGAGGCCACCATTTTATAGGACCAAAAACATATTTAACCCTTTATTGATATTTTTAAATATGTGAAAAACTTATATAGGTTAGAATGCGTAAAATTACTAAAAAAAGTAAATTTATAATTTTAGTACAATATATAAAATATAACAGTAATAAAAATTCCCTCAAATAAAAAGAAAATTAATAGAATATTTATTTAAATTTGCCTAGGAGAATTTTTTGGTACCGTGAACTTAACATTTAAATAAACTTCTAATAAAAAATATAAAAAATCCTAATCTTGTCCATTAAAATAAAAAGTGTTTGATGTTATATTAGGCCTAACTCAACCTTATAAAACTTATTTATAAAATTATAAGGCAAGGGCCGTCATTATTTATAAACACATGTTCAAGTTTTATCTCATCTAATATGAGACTTTAAACACATTCTCTCACACTCAAGATTGGAAATTTGGAGGGTAATCTGAATGGTCCAATGGCGGAAACTTGATAGTATGTGACCCAACAAATCCTAGATAGACTCTAATATCATATTAAGTTTTTAAATTGAGCCTAACTTAACCTTAAAATCCCGGTTTATAAGGTAAGGACTAAACTCACTTATAAACGCATTCAAAACTTATTTAATCCAATGTAAAAGTCTTAACAAACCTTGAGATAAAGAATTCAAATTTCCTCGAAACTTTTTTGAAGAAGCCAAAAAATCTACTCGTAATCTTATATTAAATTATACATTTTTATCCTCAAATATGAAAATCCCTTATTGTTTCTAAAACGTGGAGTAATCATATGATACTCTTCTTCTCATGAACCTCATTTTATATGTAGTAGTATTTATTTTATAATGCTTTTTATATGCAGTATAAACTTTCTGTTAAATTATGTTTTAACTTTTTTTTAATTAGATTATCAAATTAAAGTGGTTGTCCTAGGTTTAGTGTCTTTAGATGAGCATTTGTCAAAAACAGTAAACTGATTTATGTTGGATGTTTTACTCTAAAACAAGTCCAATAAAACTTGGTACAAGTTTTTCAAACCAACACAATAAACTTTTAATCAGTTTTAGTTAAATCGAAATTTATAAGCAAAATCAATTTTATCTAAATGTATGTACTTTTTTTTTAAGTCACCTTTGTTAAAGATAAAATGAATTCCAATAGTTTTTAGCATAATACTATATTCGTTATAAGATGTGAACTTATAATAATCTTACATAAACTACTCATCTCCTTCACGACTACTCCAATATTTGAATGACTACTTCAATATTTGAATGACTTTCAAACCGTTTGTTTCATATTATTTTTAGGCTTAAAGGTATGTTTAGTCCTTGCAAATAGGCGCCATTTAAAATTTCGTCTCTGTAATCGCTAATCCTGGCGATTTACCCTTGCAAAGTTTAATCATTTAAAATTTCGTCCCTTAACCCACTGAATGACTGCCACGTAAGTGGGTTAAGGGACGAAATTTGATGACGTGGCAGTCATTGAGTGGGTTAAGGGACAAAATTTTAAATGATTAAACTTTGCAAGGGTAAATCGCCAGGATTAGCGATTACAGGGACGAAATTTTAAATGACGTCTATTTGCAAGGACTAAACATACCTTTAAACCTTATTTTTATAAGATGTGCCTTATTTTTATTGGTGCCTCTTAAAATAAAACTGCTACTGCTAACAAAATTTCTTTGCAGATCAGCCCAAACTACATGTGCACTTGTCAGAATGGCAACTACTTCGATTGTTTTTTTTTTGTCAAGTAGCCTAGCGGCTAGAGAAATTCACCTTAAAGGTGAATAAGTCGGATGTACGGGATTCGAACCCCGACCCCTATATATATATGCATTATCTCTTACCAAGTGTGCTAAGCTCACAGAGACGATTTATTAGAGCTTCTATTGTTTTACAGATAACTAAATAAATAAAAATTACATCACCAAAAATATATTTTTCCAAGAATTATCCTGATCAACATATTCAATAAATATTATTTCAATTTCAAACAATTAACCCATATATTAATTTTTTTTTCTTTTTTTAGAGGGTTAACCCATATATAAATGATGAGTGCATAACTTAGATTGAACCATTATATCCTTAGATTGAATCTGATTTTTTCTTCCATCTCCAAAATTTTGAGAACAGAAACTTGAAATAAATATATAAATGATGAGTGCATAAATAATACAAAATCTATTTGAATCTAAAAATTGTAGGCTCAAAAATGACATTGCTCCCTGCACTTTATAAAAATATTGGCATTGGTCCTTCTGTTAGCTTTCCGTTAAAAAAAAAAACAACAAAACTAACAGTATGTCACTTGGACCAATTATTTTACACCATGTGGCACACTAAAAGACAAAATTGCAGAATTAAAATAATTAAATAAAATATACCATCTTATTTAACTGGAAATTATGTTTTTGTATGTAGTCCATACAATTGATGTAATTGTGAAACTTATGATCCATTTATAAATAGGTCAAATGCATCCCACAAACCTTTATAATGTGTTTGGATGAAGTAATTGAGAAATTTTGAAGAATTTAGAATTCTACGTAATTCAAATGATTCAATTAAATTGCTTTCATTCATAAATATTATTGTTTGGATGGAGAAATAAAAACAAATATTGTCATAATTTTTGAGCAACTTTTATAAATTTTAATTTTTGGGGCCAAATTTGAAAAATAAAATTAGGGGTCAATTTGCAAATTTCAAAAAATTGAGGGGTCAATTTGCAATTTTTATAAAATTATGGGGTCAAATTGAAAATTTGAGGACCAAAGTGCAAAAATTGAAAAATTATAACAATGAAGAATTTTGAAATTCTTATCCTTTAGGTGTCATTTGAAATTCTCTAAATTTAACTTAACAAAATACTTCATAAATTTCCATCATTTTGAAAATTCTTCAAATTATTATCCAAACAATGGAATTCGCATCAAAATATTTGAATTCCCTCAAAACATTTCCCCCATCCAAACACACTCTTAGGTTAATGGAAAGGACTAATATGTTTTTTTCAAGTAGTTTAGTGGCTTGATGTAATTGAAACTTAATCATTTATAAATAGGTCAAACGCATCCCATTACATAGGTCAAATGCATCCCATTACATGTTGATTCTCCTCTAATTAATTATTGGCAAACAAAGGAAATGGGTGGAAACATAGAGCACAAGTAAGACGACAAATAATATGCAAGTTACTCAACTAGAGAATAATCTATCTCATATTGTTGATGTCTAAAACACCAATCGAGCATCAAACACATTGTTGCATTAGGAGCTGGAACTGGAAGTCTAATGCTTTTTTGCAATTTGTTATCATTCCCCGAATACACACTACATATTGTAGATAAAAGACTGATGTCATACACAGAATTGTACTCATATCCCCATCTATTTGGATTGCTCAATGCATAACAGTTTCTCTTCAACCAATTTGTACCACAAAATAATGCAATGTCACCCAAAGTTTCCAGTCTGACGTAATTCATGGTTGAGAAGTCTATCTTGCACACATTACTTATTTCGTTGGACGTAAAATCAACCACTAAAAGTTGCTCGTCACAATTAACCAACTTTAGGTATGGGGAAAAATTTACAGTGGGAGTACTTTTCAGTTTTAGAAATTTAACATTTGGAGAATTCAAGCTGAGTACCCCTATGTTGGCCATGTTGGTCACAACATATACTATATTATGCAAAACCACAAAGTCAACAATCGTCTCTGAATTTCCCATTGTTGAACAGGTAACCCAATCACAATTTCGAGATTGATAGACATGCAAACAAGAGTTGCATAAAACAACAAAGACAAATTCCTCGGAGCATCTGTCGAAAGCAAACAAAGCACGGTTAGTTAAAAAAATAGAGTTTTCTGAGGCAGGGCTATTGATTACCTTTTTTATTCTTGTAAACGGGTTGATTAGAATAAATGGTCGGGTATGCTAATAAAGGAGTGTGATTCCTCGTCAAGATACAAAATTTGAAGTTGAAGAAGTAATGGTTCTTGAGATGTCAAAAAACTTCTCCAATATATTTTATGAAAAGCCCTCCAAGTCTTGCACACACCGGCAAATTGAAAGTGGTCATCAAAATCAAGAGTTTTGGAAATGATATCAAGCACATCCAAAGAAAGTTCAATGTTCTCTTCTACCTTCTTCACCTTTTTCCCTATATATGATCACAACACAACAATGGCAGTGTTAGGTGATTTCTAAAACATATGATATAGTATTATTTATTTATGAAACATATGATATTTTATTGTTTATCTAGGGTTAATAGTGTTTTATCCCCTGCAATATAGGTCATTTTCGGTTTATCCCTGTAAAATAAAATAAAACATAGATTTTATCCTTGTAATTTGAAGATTTCTGGCGTTGGACCTTCATGAATTTTGACTGTACAAAATCGATGATATGTCAGAGGAGCAAACTGAAATTTGCTCAATTTACAGGGGGTCAACCGAAATTTGCTCAAATTACAGGGTACCATAAATTTTGTAATTTGATGCTATGAAAGTCCAAATCCAAAAAAATCTTCAAATTACATGAATGGAATCTAATTTTTTTTTTTTACAGGAGCTAAACCGAAATGACCTATATTATAGGGGTAAAACACTATTAACCCCTTTATCTAATAGTATCATCAAAAATGAGGAGATGAAAATATATTTATTTATTACTTCATTTTCCCCAAACAAAAATCCAGACCAACATAAAATACAAATATATGTGATCCTTTATTTCCACGTTAGTAATTTATTTTCCCATTTTCGTGATCATGGATCATGCCAATGTATAGTGTAGGCCCCTACTACTCAACAAAAAGAAAAACTAAAAGGAATTTAAAACCTAGGAAAAGGTCAAGTAGTGAGAGGAAAAAAAAAAACAAATACACCAAGAATCATGCAATCTAAGTCATTGATTTGGTAGGAGAGAAAAAAAAATTGAGAACACTTAAATTAAAAAAGAGGATAAATATGTTTAAAGGTAACTAGTAAGTGACTTGGATTCAAATTGAGTAAAAAAAATTATAAAAAAAAAAATGATTAAACCCTAATGTAAGAAGACTTTTAAGTCTTTTTCTTTGTATTGAAGAGATACAATTGAGGTGTTATATTAGGTTTAAATCAACCTTACAAAACTGATTTGAATGACTTGGTAATCCAAAAAAAATAAAAAAAATTAGAATGACCCTTTTGTTTCATATTGTTTTTATTTTTATTGGTGCTTTTTTTTTCAAAAAAAATCCGACTGTTCAAAAAAAAAGCTGCTGCTGCTAACAAATTTCTTTGAAGATCAGCCCAAACCACATGTGCACTTGTTAGAATGGCCACAGCTTCCATGTTATACAGAAAACTAAATAAATAAACGAACAGAAATTACATCACTAAAAGTATATTTTTTCCAAGAATTATTCTGATCAACATATTCAATAAATATTATTTCAACTATAGTATTAAATAAAAATGTAAGAATGTAAACTTTGATACGTCAGTTTAAATTGTTATGGTGGAACTGGAAACTGACAAGTGCTAGTTGTAACTTGTAAATCACCTAATTTTGGAACAAACAAATACATTAAACCAATGAGAGGATCACCAGATCAAATTCCTTAGTTTTTACAGTTGAAATGTACAGAAAAAGATACAATGACAGTAACATACACTTGAGCCAGCAATTAAACATAAGATGCATAAGCTTCTACAAATTCTTCACTTCCATCAATAAAGTTTCCATCTTCTGTACAACAATGACTTACCTCCCAAAAAAATAGTCTACAAGTTAAAAGTTGTGTCAATCATCTTTTGTTTTGACATTATTCGGTGTTCCGAAAAATGCATTTGTCATTCATGGCATAAACTCTGTCATTTCTAGTATCAATCTATGCTACTGGCTTCTCACATGTTGATGCTGCATCTTCAATATGTTGCATACAAAAACAAGTTCCTCTTGCTTGAGATCAGAAAGTTCCATGCTGTGACATTGTTTGTCACTTTCATATGTAAGGATTTAACTCCATAAGGCCAAGCCCAAAGCCATGCAAAATGCACTTCTGCCCCATACTAGACTATGCAATTTTATTTACACAGATTCTCTTGTGCTTTGGCTCCTTATTGTATCATTATATCCTTACAAATATAACAATGAACAGATCTGCGTAGCTGAAGGTAAGCTTGGAAACTTCAAAAGCGGCTCAGATTAGTAGTGGTCAAGGTAAGTTCCTGATGTCATAAACCATTTGTCCGGTTGAGCATCGGCGAGCTGGGACTTGGATCAAATGATGGGTTAATCTTAACATGATCCCCCAGAAGCTGCCGGCCAACACGATCAGCCAAGACCGACTGAAAGTCATATGGTTCTGCATGAGGAGACCTTACGAACTGCTTGCCAAGAGCATCATTATCATTGGAGACTAGTTCTGATTTAATGTGAGACCCGGCTTGCATTCTTTGAAAAATGTCGATATTTGAATCGTGGTGAGAAGAGCCATTAATGTAGACACCGTTTGGGGATTTCGGCATGCTTCCGAGACACTCTTGAAAGTAAACTGATTGTTTTAAGTGGTTACTGAATGGAATGGCACCACTGCCGCCAGTGAGAGGCGTGGATGCACCAGAAGCGGTCCGAGGGCTAGATATTGGAGACGGAGACAATCTCCCACTCCTCTGCTGCGGTGATCTTGACCTCAAAAGTGGGCTTCCAATGGGAGAGACTGGGCAAGATATATTCCTTTGAATATGGATTTCACTGGAAATTGATGAAATAATTTCAGATTACCATGGGCAATGTCAACAGCCTTGCATGCATTTTTGTGTGTGTATGTGCGTGAGTGAGTGAGCTAGAGAGATACCTTTCATGAGGATTATTTTTCAAAACCCTAGAAGAATGAACTAAGAGTTTATCTGAATCCAAGGCAGACAGATTCCTTCCTTGTCCAATGCCCTGAAATCGATGCAATTATTATAAAAATAAAACAAGAGAATACAGATTGACTAGTACAAAGCTAACTCATTCATGCAAGAAAAACTTGCTGTGACCTCATATTTGGAAGATACATCATGCTAAGAAACACTAATCAAGATTTATATTACTTTAAAATAAATTATACTGAATTGAAATAACAAAAATCTCCAACCTAACTGAACTCCATGTGTATACTTACTCTTGACATAAAATTCTAGCCAGATCTGATGAAAAGGGAAACCAATTTAAAAATCCTAGAACTTTATCGCTTTCCAACCAATATCCCACTACCCCTCAACCTAAATTATGTCTTGAGCTATCGATATTCTGGACTTGATGGATCAAAATCTATACATTTATGTATTGTTAATAGCATGAATAGCCTATAAAATATACATGCCACTTAAATTACTCAACCATGAGAAATGTGAAAACAAGAACAGAAAGTTCACATGACATATTAATGAAGAGAGCAAAATGTCCCCTATTTTGTTCTATTATGTAGATAAGGCAATGTGACAGTTTGATATTTGCATAAAATGAAAGACAAAGTACCATCAAATGGTAACATGAACAACCACACAAACACAACTGAAGTGAGTTTCCAACAATTGGAGTAGAAAATAGGTTACGCACCAGAGCTTTGGTTCCATGTGTAATTCCAGAAATAGGGTCTGAAGTTTCAGGAACCATAATAGGTCTTTCCAAAGGTGCAGCACCTTTTACAAAAGGGTGGTCTAATAATTCACTTGCTGAAGGACGATCACGTGGATTACGTTGTAGACATTTTCTAACAAAATCTCTTCCTTCATTTGAGAGATGATCTGGAATTGTTGGGAGCTCCTTGCTATTACCAATTTTGAACATGGCAGCAACCTGTTATAGAAACACGTAAATACACCAAGCAGTAAGAAGAATTAATTTAAAAAGTTGACATGTTTATAATAAAAAATTATCGCAAGTCCTTTGTAAAAATAAAATCTCATGTATTATACATGAATTACTAACCCCTTCATACTGAGACCAAGGAGGCTTCGTTGTAGCCATTTCCAAAACTGTGCATCCAAGACTCCATATATCCACACCAAGGCTGCATTCCTTGGAGTTCTTTATAACCTGAATCATCAAAAAGGAAAGATATTGAGTGACAAAACTAAAATACAATTAAAATCTAAAAAACTGAACCCAAAAAAGAAAAAATAGAACCTCAGGAGCCATCCAATAAGGACTGCCTTTGAATGACAATGGACAGTATTGCCCTGTTATCTGCAAATCATGTAATTATAAGTACAACAAATGGGACAAATCATGCACGTCCTAAACAGCATAGAACGTGGTTTACAAGGTAAATCATACCATCACATTTTTTTATTAATCATGGTTTCTCTTTGCATACTTAAAAATAGGGTTCCATCTTCACATTTTCTTTTAACATTTTAAATCACCCAATTGCTATCTAGAAGCCAGAAACATCGATATATTGAGATTTTATTAGAAAAAACCTAAGATTAATAATTTCAATAAGCATGAGAATCTTATTTTCATATCTAGCTAAGTCAGCTTAAATGAAGATATAATAGAAACTGGACAGTTATCATCTCTAAGCTTACATGTTTTGCCATGCCAAAGTCTGCAACCTTGACCCGACCATTTGGATCTACCAATATGTTTGCTCCTTTGATGTCCCTAAACATGTGCATGGAATTTCAGAGAAAGATATATCAGAAGTTTAAAAAAGAAACTAATCATTATGTGGCAGCAGCAAAATTTAAAACATTGAAATTATGAATAGATGCCTTAGCTCACCTGTGAAGAGTATTTTTAGCATGTAAATAAGCAAGCCCTGACAAAATTTGTTGAGTATAACTTCGAATAGCTAGTTCACCAAATTGCCCATAATCTTGAAGAAGTTTATGTATGGAACCTCCAGATACATACTCAAGGTATATGTAAAGCTTGTCATCTACCTGTGCAAGGGATGATCCAAAAACTTCTATAAGTAGACTTTAGAAACAAATAATGCTAACAAATTTCTACTACTATATTGTTCTTGTTAGGTAAACTTCCACAAACTAACTAATATGCATGTGACTAGAAGATCATGCATCCATTAAAAATGCACAGTCTATAATAGAATCAAAAATAAATCGTCATCATTCGCCATCAGACCCGAAGGAGAGAACTTACCGTTTCAGAGCCATAATACTGCACAATATTTGGATGTCTTAAACGGCTTAATAAATGAACTTCCTGTCAGAAATCTTGTAGTTAGATTTTGAAAGCTGTGTTGAATTCAAGACTAGAAAATATAGTATTGCACCTAACGAAAATATAGTTTTTGCTAGATTTAGAAGGGAACAGTATACCTGCATCAATTGCTTAGCACTTTCCAAAGACTTGGCATCATCTGAAAACAGAGTAACCTCCTTCATTGCACACATTTCACCACTTTGACTAAGAGAGACAAACATTTTTTAACCACATCAGTATTTTTAAGATGCATAAATAGAAATTAATCATAAAAAAATGATGAAATGTTTACATTTTATCCAGGGTACATACCTATTGAAGCCAATATAGACGTGCCCAAATGTACCTCTGCCAAGCAGCTTTCCTTTTTTCCAACGTGACCCAGAGCTCATTGGACTATCTGCTCTAGCTGGACTTCTCGGCATAGATGGAGATGTTGCTGCAGAATTAGAATGAGAGAATGGCGAGGTATTGGTAACTGTTAAAGGAGGGAGGGGCAAACGATGACTTTGTTGTTTTCCATCATCAACCCGTCCTGTCTGTGATTCAGTTGGTGTTCCCCCTGCTCTAGGATGAATAGGTGTGACTGCTCCACTCTGAATTCTTGAGCTTGGACCAGGGCTAGTCATTCTAGGGCTAGGTATTGGAGAATACTCAGGGCTACCTCTACTTGGTTGCCAAAATAATGGTCCTGACATGTCCCCTCCCATTGAATTATGCCCAGAATTGTGACCAGAACCTGGACTAGAGCAGTGGCCAGATCCGACGAAATTGATCTCTGGATATGGCTTTCCAGCCCAAAAAGCAGAGTTCAACACCTGATCTGTACCAAATGCCCTCAATGGACTTCTTGATGGACTTGACAAGGAACTGTCGGGACCACTATAAAAGACACCATGAGGTGGAACTTGAAGATTTGGAACATGGTGGCGTAATGGCTTCCGTTTTGGTGAAGTAGAAGGTGTGTGATTACTGAGAATATTTGCCGTTTTTTTTACTTCTCTCGAATTCGGTTGGGAAACAGCAGTTGATTGATCCTTGAGCACCAAGCTTCAGAAACAGGGAAACTTTTGAGTGAAGTTGAAAAGATACGTATTTCTAATGCAATCAATCACAAATAATTAAGGCATGCATATGCAATAATATGTACAATGTGGAAGCGTGTTATGGTTTGAGGAGGCAACCTGGAAGGACTGCCGGCAGCAGTTCTTGTACCAGTTTCCGAGTCAGTTGCCAGAGGACTACGGTTGCGTGAGTCTGCTGGCTCGTCACTATCAGCAGAGCAATCACTGAAGACTGAAGCATTGACCATATCTCCATCTAAATCTGCAGGAGTTGGCCCACAACGTATGCATGAAGGTTTTGGAAGTGGAAGAAATAATGACGGCTTGGAGGGCTTTTCCAGTCTCGATTTCGCTGATATACTAATTTCAGAATCAACTCGACCTAAACTTGAAGGGTGCAAACCCGGAAGTGGAAGGGGTTGAGCAAGAGGCCTTTCAGCAAAACTTTGACACCTTGCTACTTTGGAAGGTGAAGGGGATCTTGATTCAGATGGAGAACGGTCCCCCTTCTCTGAAATTGTGTCATTGCTTCGTCTACGAGATCCTCCAGATATAGTGCTTAGTTTACCCTCAGATGGAAATTTAAATTTTCTGTGCAATGTGTCAATAATACTTTCCTTACCTGCTTTCTTCTTTGTTTCTTTTGATGATGATTTTCCCCACCATGTAGGCATATTTGTACTTGATAAATTGAGATCTCACAAGCAGGTTTCTTGGAAGGATAGTGATAATAACAGTTCAAAAAATCTATCATTTCACATCAGTAAACAAAATTCTTAAAAGGCATGATCCAGCCATAGGGGATTCACAAACTCCAAAAGCAGTAGTAACATTAGAGTGAGACAGCAATCAGGTACTGAAAGTTATTGCAAAAAACCTGCAGCGGAGGAAAATGTGGACTTTCAATAAGTAAAAAATAAATAAAAAGTATATATGCACATATATTGATTCTTAATCGGTAAGTCGGTTGCAAGACTCTCTAAAGTGATAAACTGTATTTTTCTGGTAGAACAACCTAATACTTTCACGATTCTTGGTAATCACAAACACAACTGCTAGTCATGCACATTAGTCCCCGGAGCTTTACCAGAAACATTATACACCAGATCAGCTAATACTTGGTCCTTGTCTCCAAGCTTGAACATTAGTAAAGTATATACAACACTAGAGAGACTTAAACACCAACCTCTGAACTTCCTACAGATATAAATCCATGCAACATGCAATCTATTGCTGAACATCTATTGTATATAGATTGTAAATTTCCCAAAACTTGAACAAATTTAAAGACAGAATCGTTCATTACTTGTTATCTGCTAAAGTAACCTCAGGGAGTAAGAGTCTTGCCTTGTAACCACCACAAGGGAGGAAGTTCAAATCCCCTCAGCGACGGAGATCAAATCCCCTCAGAGAGGTTTGTAAAGTGATTATTAGTGTCATTTAATTAATAATAGTAGTTTCTCACTTCACCAATTTAAAAAATAAAATAAGAGATATATATTTCCTTATTTAACAACTTCAAAAGTCAAACCCCACTTAATATCCTAACTCCAAAGTCTATTTTGACCAAAATCCTAACTCCAAAGTCTAACCAAAAGAGGGTGTGAAAAATTATGAAATTATTTGACCTTAAATTTGCACCAAGATCATGTCATCAACAGAAACCTAGCTCTCAATAAAATAAAATAAAATAAAAATCCACTTTTTCTATGCGTTTCAGTTGCAATAGTCAGATTCTCACAAACCCAGAAAAATATTATAATAAAAATCCAAAATTTCAAATTCACTCCTTCTAACTCCACCAAATTTCTTAGGATCCCAAGCTAAACACTACCAACTCATTATGAAAAAAACACAGATCCACCAACACATAAGGAGAGAGTTAAATCAACTACCCAGTTGATCATGGAGTTAAATCATGCAAAAGGGTATCCAAAAATGTTAAAAAAATTGAAACTTACTTGAATTAATGAAATGATTGAATCTGAAGTGAAAAACCCAGTGTGTAAAAATTGAGCTCAAATCTGAGTGATGAAGCGTTTTGGAGCTCGTAAAGAGAGCCCCAAAAGAGAGAAACAAAACCCAAAATGTGAGAAATGGAGAAGGATTTTGTAGTGAAGATATTCGCAATTGAAAGACAGTGAAAGAGATCGCGTAGAGAATGAGAGAGAGAAAGAAAGAGAGAGAGAGTGAATAAGGGGTCTCTGTCTCAATGAGTGTTATTCTTGTTAATGATAAAAATAATAATTTCATTGTTAAAATATTAATTTGTCATTACCACTTGGAACCTTTTCACATTATTGTTGCAAGGGCCCTTCCAATTTAGTTAAGAAATCAAATATTTTCCTTTTCAAATAAATGTGATTTAAGAGAAGAAGAAAAAATGTACGTACATGTATTCATTGTCTTTCTATAGTAGGTGATTAAGATTTAAAGAGTATCCTTCAAAAAAGATTGAAAGAGTAAAGAACTTCAGATTGTAATTGCAGGGTGTTACAATTTAATTAAGATCTTTTTGCCAAAAAAGGAAGTTAATTTAAGATCTATAAACAAATCATAAAATAATTGACAAGACAAATTATTAAACTGTTCTCCCAAATATTTAACTTTAATTAAAATGATCTCTTAGTCAAATGGCTCTGATCGAAGTGATGATGTGTCTTGATATGTGACACCGCAACTTGTTCATTCTACTATATCACATAAAATCTTAAACATAAATATATTTGGGAGAAAAAAATGTATGTCCTACGTGTATCAATTCTCTTGCTATATTAGGTGGTTAAATTGTCTACCAAATAATAATACGTTAAATTGATCTTTAAAAAAATATATATGTTCAAAACATATGTTACATTGTTGGATTGTATTTTCTAGAGGAATCAAATCAAATGGAATTATATTAATATTAGTAATTAGTATGGCAGTTAACACAAAGAAAGAGAGAAAAAAAAAGTTATAACATGGGGCGTTAGACCATTCACAACAGAGCACCTTAATCTGAGTGTTTAAATTAATTGCATATGTCTACATCACTCATTTTACGGTAATACTTAATAAGCACCTATTTTCTCCAACTCAATACCTCAAAAGAAATTATTAAATAGGTCCTACAAATAATTTTATATAATTACATTTCAACAAAATTTATTTATTTTATTATGATTTATTAAATGGGACCTATGAAAAATGAAGAGAGAGAGGGTGCTTTCATAGCCACCCTTCTCCATAGCCACCCATATATTATACGTCATACTGGAGGTGCTTATTTAATATGGTGCTAAATAGATGAATCACCCACCATTTGGATTTTCTTAGCCTACATATTCCATGGATTTGGTTTTTGGATTTGATTCCTTCAAACTTCAAAACCATGGTGACCATGGCAAATTCGTGATAGTGATGATAGTTGGACTTCGAGTAGTTGGTTATATATTTAAAACAAAAAAGAACAATATATGCTTTAAGATTTGAAACTCAGTTGCTATCAATCAATACATATAATATATGTAATTAATCCCATCAATAGATATTTATATGTAATTATAATATAAAGTTTCGACCTAAAAAGAAGGATTTGTCTATAGGTGGTGTGCGTACTAAGAGGGCCATGTAAACAAATTATCAGTACTCTGTTGACAAAATATAATTTATTAATCCTCTCAAAAAAATATAATTTATTGTTATTTAAGTTACTGATACAGTTTTTCCCTAAAAAAAATAAAAATTACTGATACAGTTTTAATTTATTAGTATTAGTAGTTTAAAAATTTACTTTTTCTTCCAAAGTCTTTTGTACTAAGGACCTATTTGTATTGAACTTATGAAAAAGAACTTACGTAGATAATTAAGTTTTTATTTTAATTCATAAGATTTTACAAACAAAAATTGTATATTTATAAGTTGTTTTTTCATAAACTACCTTAACAAACTTATAAATAATACAGTAGTACTTATTTATTTGCATACGTTCTAAAATAAGTCAATTCAAACGGACCCTAAATATATTGAACCTATGTCAAGTAAATATATATTTGAAAGAGAGAAAAAAAAGTCTCATCTGGTATAGACAACCGAAGACGAGGAAGTCAGCAACAAATTCTCAACTATAGGCTATTAGAGTTTAATTTTGCAATGGATTTAAGTTGTTTCTAGGAAGGGGGGAGTTGGAGGAGAATGTTTAAGCAGGGATTCAACATTGCAAGATAAAAGAGATGTTGAATGGAGCAAGTCTTCTCCAGTTATAACCTCAAATCAGAAATATTTTGACACATTCACATGAAAAAAAAAAATTAAAACAAAAATAATTTAGTTACATTAATTCACTTCATTTAAGTTTTTTTATTTTTTTATATGAGTGTGCCCAACTAGTTTTTTTTTTCTTTCTTTTGCATAGTGTCAAATTGTTTTTGATTTGTGGTTGTGCCACGAAAGACATGCTTTATTGAAGGTTGCATAATTTTTTATAAATGATATAATATATTTTTAGGTTGTTCAAATGGAAGAATAGTGATGGTAACAAGAGATCGTAAGTTAAAAACGATGATTATTTTTTTCTTCTTCAAGGATAAACAATGATTGATAGCATGTCATAAACGATGTTAATAAGATAATTTGTTGAGTTTAAGTCCATAGAGATTGATTAGCCATGTTTTTGTCTTTCTTCAAAATAATATCCTTTAAAAAATCTTAAAAGATTGATTAGCCATGTTTTTGTCTTTCTTCAAAATAATATCCATTAAAAAATCTTAAACAATCTATATATATTTTTGCTGCTCATTAATAAATTTGTTACCTTTGTTTAAAATTGGTAAGATTGCATTAACGGTCTTTTAATTTAATTTCAAATAACTGTTTAGTCATTTGTCTTTTTTCCCAATTAAATCTATTAAGATATGAAAATGATAATATTGTTGTCCTTTTTTATTCAATAGCTTATAACTTATTAGATTAGCTTAGATCATCTCCAACGGGAGGGTCTTGACCTTTTAAGACCTGATACCTATTAGGTATCTCTATTGAGGAGAAACTTTTTTAGGGTCTTATAAGATCCGAGATCTCACTTAAGACCCCCAATCTTAAGTGGGATCCACACTTTTTTAACATTAAAAATTGAAATATAATGGTATATAGTTATTAATAGTTTATTGGTGGGTCTTATTTAAGAAATCTGTCTGAGATGTTAGGTTGGAGGGAACGAGTGATTATTAGGTGTCACTATTAAAAAATTATAAATAAATGATATATACACGTAAGACCCGTTTTAATATCCAAAAACAAGTGTCTCTATTATGGATGCTTTTATAAGCTTGTTTTAAAAAATAAAATATGTTTGGTAACGACCATCAAACTGACTCATATTAGTTTAAAATGTTAATAAATATAATTTATAAAATATTAAACATACATGTACTTTTATATCAATTTAATTTCAATTAGTTAGTTTTACGGCTACAATGGCTTCTTTCTTAAAAAGGAAAAAAAAAACTATTATAACTTCTTATACGACATAAGCTATCAATCATCAAATATAAGTTAATTTATCAACTATTATTGGACTTATCAACTATAAGTAGCTTATACCTTAATTTGACCAAACATATTTTATATACCTCCCCGTCCCATAATAAGTGAATCATTTGCAAAAAGAAATATTGTTCCAAAAAATTGATTCATTTCACTTTTTAATACAACATTAATTATTCTTAAAAAATACAACATTGCTTTTTTCCAAATATAACTCTAATTAATATTACTTTCATCACTCTCAATTCAATATATTTCATTTTGCACTTATGATAGTGGAGAATGCACCAATAGTTAACAAAAACACTTAAAACATTTTTCTCTCTTTTGTTTATACATTTTTTTAATAAGTGTGAAATGTGTAAATGACTCGGTTAATCTGGAATGACAGAAAGAGTAATAAGCTTCTTATTTTAAAGATTTTTTTAAAATTTTATTATCCAAAAAAAATTATAACATTATGATTTTTTTTTGCGTAAAAAAAAGGTTAATTAAGTAAATGGTCCGTATAAATATTCAAAATTTTACTTCTAGTCCCTGCAAAATAAAATCACACTTTTTATCCCTGTGATATTTTCCTTTAATATTTTAGGGATCGAAAATACTGACTTAAATTTTTTACATGGATTAAAAATGTTGATGGAAAACTTTTTAGAAATTAAAAATACTAACAAAATTTTTTACAAAAACTAAAAAATACAATTTTATTTTATAGAAACTAAAAATGAAATTCTGAATGTTTATAGGGATGATTTATTAAATATAAAAAAATACCTATGCTTTTTTCCCTTTTCTTTCTTCCTCTTTCCCGGTCATATATATGTATACATCTCTCTCTTTTCTCTCTCACACACACGCGAGCTCTCTCGGAGACAACCCGCCGGCGTCGTTCTCGTTCTCTCTCACACCTGACTTCTCACCGCCGCCTTATCACCACCGTAAACCCTAATCAACACCCTCCGCAACATGGACGCAGATAACGCTTCAAAGAACGCTAACCCCGAAGACACCCCCATGGAAATGGAAGCCGGTGACTCTCATGTACTTTCTCCAAACTCGTCGCTTATTCACTTTCACTTTACAAATTCAAACAAAATTTAATTAGGTCAAACTTAGATTCTGTTGTTGACTCACAAACCACGATAGACACAGCGTTACTCTAAAAATGATAAACCCTAAAAAAGTTTTTATTGTGTTTGTAATTTTGTGAGTTTAATTTGAAATTGTGAATTATGGAATGATTTTGTTCTGAAGGAAAAAGACAAACAGAAAGAGGAGCTGAGTGAGTCTATGAAGAAATTGGACATTGAAGGGTCCTCTTCTGGTTCACCTAACTTCAAAAGAAAACCTGTTATCATCATTGTTGTTGGAATGGCAGGTCAGTCACGAAAGGATTGCATTTACTTCATATTGCATGTTTGGTTTCGCAATGAGTTTGACACAATCACGGTAGCATTGGTATTTCGTTGCGATACCAAACAAGCAAAGTATAGTTTATTTTTCTCTTGTGTTAGTATTGTATACTATATGTAGTTTTGCTGACTTGGAATATAACTCATCTGTGTTCAGGGAGTGGGAAAACAACACTCATGCATAGGTTGGTTACACATACTCATCTGTCAAACATTAGGGGTTATGTGATGAATCTCGACCCGGCTGTCATGACACTTCCATATGCTTCTAACATTGATATAAGAGACACTGTTAAGTATAAAGAAGTCATGAAGCAATTCAACCTCGGCCCCAATGGTGGAATTTTGACTTCTCTTAACTTGTTTGCTACTAAGTTCGATGAGGTTAAGTTTCCTAATCAATACCTAAACTCATGTACAGTATAATATATATTGCTGGTTATGGACTGATTGCATTTTGAATTAAGTTTTACTTATATATGCATTTACTAGTAACATGATCCCTGCTTCGTTATTTTTATGCCGGGTAGCTTTCCTTGAGCTTGTTTGATTTATGTTTTTGTTTTGACCTCTAATTAAGCTATTGGTATAATGCTTGAGATAATAATGTTTACATTGTCATTGTCAGTGACTTGTTTTAGGTCCTCATTTGTTGTTCTAGTCCAACAATGCATTTGTTTTCATGCCAATATGTTTTACTTTTGTTCCCATCTACAGAACTTTAAATGCAATTTTACTGATGTTTATGCTCCTCTCAGGTAATTTCTGTTATTGAGAAACGAGCAGATCAACTTGACTATGTTCTTGTGGATACTCCTGGTCAGATTGAGATATTCACATGGTCTGCTTCTGGTGCTATCATCACAGAAGCCTTTGCCTCCACATTTCCCACTGTAGTTGCCTATGTAGTTGATACACCTCGTGCAGAAAATCCTACCACTTTTATAAGCAACATGCTTTATGCTTGTAGTATCCTCTATAAGACAAGGTTACCTCTCATCTTAGCATTCAACAAGGTTGATGTAGCACAACATGAGTTTGCCTTGGAGGTATTGTTGATTTTGATGAATTTTCTTTAGCTTCAATTGTATTTGATGTATTGTTGAGATTAGTTTCTTGAAAGCTATAAAAATGATAGGATGTGTTTCAGTGTTTGTCTTTTAACTCACTACAACAGGCGAGTTTAACCTGTGAGATCTAATTGATAGTTTTATCTCGGAAGTTGTTTAAACTACAAATTATTGTTGCCTTTTAAGTACTTAATTTGAACTTGATAAATAAATCATGACATTTGGGCTGTGTATGTGATGAGGTTTGGCCTCACACTAAAATATTAATCAAACACCTTGAAAACAGCTATCAAGTTCATGCATTCAATTGTCCTATGAATTAAGAGTTAGACTTAATTGTTCTATTTTGTATATTTTATTTATCACTTAAGCATATTTTCTTGCCTCTCTCTTATTGCACATATAAATACTTATTAAAAGGTCTTATGCTTCGTGGATTTTAACATTTCATTCAATTGGAGAAAAAATGAGTTAAAACTAAAAAGTAATTCAACTTTTAAGTTTAACAGATTGTGGTGAAATGGGAAGCAATATTGGAGTTAGTTATTAGTTTTCCCTTTCATGTTTAAGTTATTATTTTATAGGCACAAAACCATTTTCCTGCAGTTTCAGGGTTTATGGGCCTCTTCCTTTGTATATTTGAGCTGAATCTATTTGTTTCTGCTCTGATAAATAAAACAGTTACACTATTTGCTCTCCAATACCCAGTCAATTCTGTTGAACAGAACTTGTGTTTTGTCTTGTTTTTACATCTGCAACTGATTTTTTTCCTCCCTTTTGTCGAACTTGTTTTGTGTATCTAGTGGATGAAAGATTTTGAGGTATTCCAAGCAGCTGCAAGTTCAGATCAGTCGTACACGTCAAATTTAACTCAGAGCCTTTCTCTGGCACTGGATGAATTTTACAGTAATTTAAGATCAGCTGGAGTTTCTGCAGTTACTGGTGCAGGAATTGAAGGCTTCTTCAAAGCTGTTGAAGCCAGTGCAGAGGAATACATGGAAACCTACAAGTATTAACTGCTCTTGACATATTTTCATTTGTTAGCTTCACCATTATTTCACTTTTGATTTTGCATTTAGTTAGGCTGTATGTCTTTGATGGCTAAGCAATTAACTTTTTCTATTATGCGATGTTTAGGGCTGATCTTGATAAAAGACGTGAAGAGAAACAGCTATTGGAAGAAAATCGCCGGAAGGAGAACATGGATAAACTTAGGAGGGAGATGGAGAAATCTGGAGGAGAAACTGTAGTGTTGAGCACTGGTTTTAAAAACAAAGAGGAGGATGAAGAGGATGAGGAAATGGATGATGATGATGATGTTGATTTCGGGACATACACTGAAGATGAGGATGCTATAGATGAGGATGAAGATGAAGAGGTTGATAAGTTTTCCTTCTGATGTGATTTTAGGAACGTTTGGATTGCATCGGAACTAGCGCTTGTATAGGACCTTGACTTCATTTGGTACATGCATACTACCTTCGTAGTACGACTGACTGCCGATTTATTGCCCTGTTATTTCATACATTCTGTCAGCATTATTCTCTCTAGGTTCTTTTCCTAGATGTTTTTTTTTATACTAGTAGGAGTAATTGCAAAGGTAACCATGCTTGATTTTTGTGCAAATTGAGGACTAATGATTATTATGATGACTCATGACCTATCTAGTATCTGTTTTGTTTAGGGACAACAACGTGTAGAGTCTGAATGTGATACTATAGTGCCCATCTCCACATCCGCAATTTGAAAAAGAGTAATACTGGTTGGTACGAAGCACATGCAACGAAAAACAACGAATAACACTCATCCCACCCATGATTTCCTCCAAAGCAAAATTTGTATTATTTTAATATTTAAAAATAGATCTATAACTGTCAGTTTCCTCTGGATCGTGGGTTTTCGTTTACGTACCCAGTCTCTTTGGTCATAGATTTCACCAAATTATCTCTTTAGAATACGACAACATCAAGAAAATTGTTATCGAAATTGCTACAATAGATGACAAAACTTGATATTGTTGCATTCCTCAAGGTATTCTTTTCTTTTTTACTTTGGCCTTTCCCTCTTTGCCGTAAATTGCTACAATATGCGTTGGAAATCATGTTTATTTTTTTTGACCGAAAGAAACAATGTTAAAGTTCAAGGAATTCAACGTTGTTGTCCCAGAACAATAAACCAAACAAACTTGTAACAAAACTGATGAATTTACTTAAACATTCGCATTGCCCTCACCAATAGTTCTCAGCAAAATATTATAATTCTAACATATCACATGAAAAACATAATAAATTGTTGTGATTCATTAAACACCAAACCTACTTCCTTCTGTCATGGCCATTGTTAACACCCTTTTACCGTAAAGATGGCTTTGAAGTATTCTCTTATTAGATGTAATGATATTAGCAAGTTCTCTATGCAGACGACCCTGAAACAATTAAATCAACATCAAAAGAGAGATTAAACAAACATTTGAAAACATCAAATTGCACAAAAGGCAAGATAAACCTTAGTGCATTTGAGTGCTCTTTGTGCCACATAATTTCCAAAGGGATCCTGAATGACATTCAAGAAATCACAACTTTTCATTATCTCCTCAACTATAACAGCAACATCATTCTGGTTGGAAAATCTCAATAGATCTTCCACCACATTGCTGCCATGCTTGCTCATAGAAAGTCTAGCAAATTTGCCGTGAAGCAGTTTGATCATCATTTCCCTTGTTGCAGAACTCTCCATTGTAATTACAAATTGCAACACATAGTTTCTTCAAACATGAAGAAAAAAAATATTTATTATCAAATTATAATTTTAAATTGAAGGGACATTCAAACTCAGAAATATACTAGGCACGTTTAAAATTTGAAAGTCATAACTTTATTAAACACACGTGATGAATGATATTGTATTATACACGATTAATTAACAACCCTAACGTGTTCATAAGAAAGAGAGAATAAAACTCAATCTTTTAGTGGTGAGTAATGACTTATCATGTCTTAACACAATTTTTTGAAACTTGTTTAAACTTCATGCTTTGCTTACGAAAAGACAAGTTTAAGGTAATGCCTCTTCTACGTGAAAATTATCAACATAAGATAGTTACTAGTAAGTTTAAGCAAGTGTAAAGTATGTGAGACATCATATCAATATACACTTTCAAATGTGGAATGCAAAAATAAAAAATAAAATGCAACAATCAGTTCAAGAGTGTAGAATTAAACCCATATGGATCTTCTGCTAGAATCATAGCATTTGAGATAATTTCTGTGACTAGCAAGCTTTTGGCACTTCCTTCAACAAGGCTAAGGCATTTTTGAATAATCGAACATCCAATTTTGTCGGTAGCAATATCTACACAATTTCTTGCTAGTTGATCCAAAATAACCTGAAATGTTAATACTATCATAAGCAGTATAGTCGAAAGGAAAACAAAACAAGTTTGAGACGTAGCATTAATTACTCTTTTGTGTTCGGACAAGAAAAACTTCAGACACTGCAGAACGACATAACCACCATTAAAACTTTTCACCAACGCAAGAGTGATACGATGCATTGTCCACACAACCGCATTATATGTCGTGAATGAGAGTTTGATATTCTTTAGCATGCTCTGCATAACCCGAGTTCTGCAGCAAGAAAAATAGATTTACACAAATTAAATCTATGGTATTGTTAATGTTACCATGTACATATATATAATTTTAAAGTCTTAGGCATGTTACTTATATATGATAGTGGACATGATACCTTGAGTTCGAACGTTACTATGACATTTTGAGTGCATTATATATAAAATAAATATTTTGGGCCCAAAATTGGGGACGTCCAGCTCTATAGAGCTATTTGCATCTCCCAAAGGCCGGCCCTGGTTATCAGATTCAACACTTATCATAAAGTTTTAGATTTAACACCGAATTTCGACATATATATTCTGCACCTTATGTTCTTGATAATAAAAATTAGAGCATCAAATATTATGACCACAATTTAAAACCTTATGGTGACAACATACCCGCGATTGTCCATGCAGACATGTTTCAGCTTTTGATCATCCGATAAAACAATAGATTCCATCTGCTCCTGGGTGACACTGCTCCTTACTTGAAAAATCTTTTTAATCAAGTAGTTGTTGTTGCGTGTCATTAGCTGGTGTACATGATCCTTCACGATTAAGAGGATAAACTCAACATCTGCCGGGTTGCCCGCCTGTAGATATTGACATCCACGCCAATCCATTGCCATTGAAAGTACCAACTCTCTCATTATTGAAGGGTGATTGTTAGTTTGATGAAGTTGCATTCTTTGCACGTCCTCAAAAGAAGCCCTAAACCCCGAAATCTCATGTTGGTGACTTTTCCACCCTGGTAATTAACAAGACACTTTAAGGATTGGGAGAAATACAACAAAATAGTTATCCCATAAATAGAGAACTATTGAAAGGCAATATTCTTTTTTTTTGACAAATTGAAAGGCAATATTCTTAAACATTAAAAAAAACAATATTCTTTTATAGATTTGATATACTTATATTCATAAAAACTGTAATGTTTCCATATTTATTTGAATAGAAGATTGACTCCACTTTTGACCAAAAAATAAAAGATTGACTCCACAGTGTTTTTTTCCAGGAAAAGATTGACTCCACAATTTGTTTTCTATGATTTAATCTTTTTTATTAGATTATTATTTAATTTAACTCTTTGATAAAAAAATTTTGAGGCATAGATAAGGTAACGAAATTGCTTTAAAAAATAAAAAAGATATGGAAACAATTTGAGTCAAGAAAGAAAAGAAGGTTCTTCCAAATAAAGAATTTCAAATATTTTGAAGTTGATTTCATAGACATTTAGACACAGTAAAAAAAATTGCCTCAAGAAATAAAAAAGATACCGTAACAATTGAGTCAAGAAAAGAACTTGTCAAAAAAAAATCTAATCGAGAAAAAAAGAACAAAAAAAAAATATAGTTATAAAATTGAATTTGATTTTAAAAAAAATAGGAATCTAAAATAGTTGTATTAACCTATAATATTTTTATTCCCTTGAGTTTAACTCGGTTGGTAGAGATAATGCATAATATATGCAAGGTCTGATGTTCAAATCCCGGACACCACAAAAAAGAACCTATTATATTTTTATGTTATCTTCCCTTTAAAAATTGATTATACATTTTTTTAATTGATCTAATGATATTGACTTGAGAATTGAAGTGCGCTCCTCCTCATAGAATATACCAATTCCTTAAGCTAGCAAACAATTATAGTGGTTATTGAGGAGAAAAATAGTGGTTATTGAGGGAAAAAAATACATAACTCAATTTAGTCTTAAGAAAAATAAAAGTAATATTTCCCCTAAAAAAGTAAAATAAAAGCAATATTTAGTGTATAATTGATTTCATTGTTGAGTCTAGAGACCAACGATGAATTTGTTCGAATGACAAGGACAACTCTTAAGCAAAAAGTGAAAAGTTTGATATTTGCGAAAATTCGATATGGAGGGAAGAACTCATATTATGCGTCTAAGAGATTCTTGTAGAGATATTAGTTATTAATACTTCTTATCAATGACATTGCAACGTCGGTTGTATCTGGCGGAAGAGACTAAAATTCGATAATGTAACATATTATTATTTGAATTCCGGTTAAGAGAGGTACGAACTTTAGTTTGATACTTAATTCGTTTTGTTTCTAACTTAAGGATGTGTTTGGATGGAGAGTTTAGGAGGGAAAATGATGAGAGAACTTACATTTTTTTTAAAAAATTATGGACTTTATAAAACAATTTTTAGAAAACTGAATTAACAACATGATAAATGATTATATAATACTTCAAAAACTTAATTTATTTTTAAAAAATATTTTACATTGTTCGTAATTTAAAAAATAAAAGTGAACTCTCTCCTTATCCAAACACACCCTAAAAGAAAAATCATCCTAATACCAAACAAGCATAGAATAAAAAAAACTATTGACTATACCATTGATTTTTAATCTTGAATTTACTCTTCAAACACATTTTTTATATTTATGAAATAAATCATTTTACATTTAACTTGCTTATATAACCACAATCAATGTACATAATCAATATAATCCTGCCATGTCACATCATTTATTTAAGACCAAAGTGAATTTCTGGGAAGAGATTTGCTTTAGCCATTAGATTCTTAGAGATAGGATTCGAGCAAGGGCCAAAGCAACAGAAATTCATCAAAATGCTAACATCAATTGCTTCTTCTAGTTCAACCATGTTATTATGTCCTAAACTAGGAGGAACATGTTCAATGTCATTCTCCACCACTAGTTCATATTCAAAAACCCAACATTTTTATCTCCATTCATTGGGTCACCGTCTTTTCTCTCCTTGGAATGGTTTGAAGAATCTGGGTTTCTCTATCAAGCCCAAAAAACCATTTTTTCGTATTATAGGTATAATTTTAGCATTCAACTTCTATTCTCTTTTTTGGGTTTTTCATACTTTACTATACTATACTATACTATACTCATTTTGTAGATAGAAAGGGTCGGTGTAAGGGTAACGTGGTTTATGCGTCTCTCTTTGGGGTTGGTGCTCCTGAAGCTCTTGTAATTGGGGTTGTTGCGTTGTTGGTTTTTGGTCCTAAAGGTCTTGCTGAGGTCAGTTTTATCTCGTTCTTCTGTTTGTTTATAACAATTTCAAATGTACTTGCCTATGTAATTCAAATTAGATTGCATAAACTATGCTTATTATGATAAATTTAAGAATATTTGATGACTTCATATTCTGTTAATGCATACTATTTCACTTTGTTAAGGAATTAGTGATTTTAAAAGCTTTATTTATTTTTATTTTTTTTATCACTTTCTGATATGTGGTTTGGTACATAGGACGTGTTTGGATAAACAACTTAATTGAGCATATAAGTATTTATTTATAAGCTATTTTTATAACAAAAGATAGAATAAAGTTCAATTGTCTTCATACAAGCAATAAGTTGTTTTATAAGATATCGGAAAGAACTTATCGGAATAAGTTGAAAACAACTTGTAGACATGTCAAAAGTTGTTTCCCTAAGCTCTCTCAAACAGTCTCACAAGTACTTGTGTTAGTAGATAAGCTCATTTAAGTCAATCCAAACAGACTTCTAGTCAAGGAGCCAGTCTTATAGTATTTTAAGCAGCTAGGAGAGGTCCAAGTGTTAGATATAATTGGATAGTAATTAGAATTAGTTGAATACTGTTTGAGTTAGTTAGAAGTTACTTGTGATTAGTTTCTAGTTGGTCATATGAGCTGCCTTAGGATCACTATATAAAGTGATCATACATTCATTTGTAATCAACTTGATACTATCAAATGAATGTATGATCACTTTATACAGTGATCCTAAGGCAATTAATATATCAACTAATAACTAATGACAACTAACTTCTAACTACCTTGAACAATATTCAACCAATTCTAATTAATATCCAATAATATCTAACACCAAGGATGGTTTTATGATTTTACCTCAAACACTCTTGACAACTTGTTCTGTCTACTTTGCAAGAGAAGGAAAGGATGCCTATAAGGCTCATGATTTTACATGTTATTGACATTAGAAAGGCTAACAATCCTAGAGTGTGTAAACTTCCAACTGACAAAACATTAACAATTGGTGAAACGTTCGAAAGAAGTTTCCTTTGGCTTATCCATTGTCACTACCTACCTTCAATGAACATTGATATAAAGATGTTTTTTTTCTTCTTATAGTTTGCTTGTGTATCAATATTTGCATTCTTATAGCTTGTGTGAAAATTTACTATGTTTGTGGTTTGCAAGTCTTAAATAAAAGCAAAACCTCCAAGAAGCCAAATAATACCCTGATGCCGATGGATACCTGTAATATGTATCAATCTACTTGAAAATTAACATTTTTCATTTTTGATTGGAATTGAACTGGTTCATAGTTCATATCTTCTCTTCTTACCACTAAGCAATAGATAAATTCATGATTAAACCTGCTCTATCTTGGTTTTTTACATTTTCTTTTCCCCATCTTAACCGTCACTAAGATGAATTGATCGGAGATAGATATACTTAATTTAAATCTTTGTTGAGAATAGTGATATCATGTGTTCTTGGATGCAGATAGCCAAAAAGTTTTTACTTTTATATCTTTGTTTTAAAATGTCGTTCATCAAAGTGAATATGTATATTCAATACAGTGGACGTGAAGTTAATATCTGTGAGCCATGCGCTGTTCCTTAGCAATTGAATAAAATGTCAATGCTACAAATCAGTTTGAAAGGGGTTTACATGAGTAGAATAGTTGAGCAATGTATTATAATACTGTTGTAGATGATGGTTTTTCCCATGTTCTGTGATTCCTTCATTCATGATACTAAGCTTGCCGAAGATATCTGTATATCTTTGTTTTTTTGACTCTATCTAAGGGAAAGGATAAGGCTCCCTCTATACATTTTACAAGAATAATCTAACTTACATGAAACAGTAGAAGATAATGCATTGCCGGTTGCTGTGAAAGCTATCCCGTCATTCAGGGTATAAATAACTGTCTTGCATTCTCCAATGATTATCTTTGAGTGAGATTAACTTTAGATAGTTGGAATAGAATTCACTAGAGTCCCTTTGAGGCTTATTAGATACATTATTTACAATATTTTGTAAATAATGTATTGGCGATCCTGCTTAGTGGGATAAGGCTTGACAAGTTGATTGTTGTTATTGGTGATGGTGGTAATCATTTTTCTAGTTTACCTTTTTGATAACCCCTTGGCTTTTTGCTGATTCTTTGAATGCAGGTTGCTCGAAATCTGGGAAAAACATTGCGTGAATTTCAACCCACCATCAGAGAGATCCAGGTTATTTTAAAAAACTCTCCAGAGTGTAGATTAAATTTGTTGTGCCAATGCCACTCGATAGATTCTTTGATTTAGCTACTTGCCATGTTTACTCTTTTAGGACGTTTCAAGGGAATTTAAGAGTACCCTTGAACGGGAGATTGGTCTTGATGACATTTCAAACCCAACTCAGAACACGTACTCTTCCAATGTTCGCAACACCACATCAGCTCCACCATCCACCGATAGTACCAATGGTTCTCAGACTGCTGTTGACCCTAGTGAGTTATCCAACATCTATTTTATTTTTATTTGCTGGGTAGTTTAGAATAAGAAATATGAACACGTTATTTTTCCTCATATGCATTCTATCAAATAATATTGCAACACCATCATATACATGTTACTTTCCTCATATGTTATTTCCCATCTTATGCATGCTACAATTGGCATCAAATTAATATCACTACAAAACAATCATCTGTAATTGTAAGCTTCCATATCAGCTGTTGAAGAATATTTTAGTAGTTGCTAGGAGCAAGAAAATGGAATACACAGATTGAAAAAGAAAAAAAAAAAACTAGAGAAGCTTATTGTAGTGGGAATATACGACCTCCCAGTCATGAAAATGGATTTGGTGCTGCAAAAACAACACAGTTTTTATCTCAACCATTGGATGGTTTGACAAAGTTATAATAGCACCTTCCAATAAAGATCCAATGGCTATAATTGAAAACTGTTGTTTCACTACAGCAGCAAATCCTTGTCCGTCAGTCATATAGCAGCAGCTCCAATTGTTAAGCCAGAGATCCCTTTCAAGAGATTTACTATAATTTGGTTTACCTAAATTGTAATCTTTAGTGATTTATCTTGTATTTACCTTCCATTATTAGATTTCCAAGTTATCATTGAAGTTCGTTGTTTGTCTTTTAAACCAGCAAATTCATCACACTCAACTCCTATCAATTGCCATATGATATTGATATCGAGGTGTTTCATTTTTTTTTTTAATATATATTTTACTTTCTCATGAAAATTCATCAAATAGAACATGATAAAAATGAGGAAATGCTACAAGAGTCCAATGAGCTGAATTGCCACATGTGCTCTAATATATTCCTCTATCTGTGAACTTTGGGATTTTCTTGTGCTAAATTTCTGATCATTTGTTTCATATATGATGTTTGCTCTGCCTTACTTTTATTTTGCCATATGTATGTACAATCTATGTTTTGCAAGAATTAAAAAATAAATCATTGAAGAACAAAGGAAACTTCCGCTTACATTTAGAATGACATTATTAATAGCTAAATTGGTATCATAGAGATAGAACGTTACAATAAACGAGTGGTTATGCAAGACAAGATTGAATTAAGAATTTAATTATTAGACAAAAATTGGGATAGCTTCTATTGTACAAAGATGGAGGGTTGACCAGATGGAGGATAGTAGAATAATTAGAGCCAGAGACAAAGGAAAAGGAGTATACACACACAGATGACATCTAATGATCCATATAGTCAATCCTACCTGGTGGAAAGAGGTTTGTTTATCGTTGTGGTATCGTCAAATCATGCGATTTATGTACTTCTAGCTTTAGGAATAACTTCAATAATATAAAGAACCAAGTTGATGACCCATAGACACTTGTTGGATGCAAAATTCTCATTTGTCCTAGAAAGTGACCTATTACTAGTACAACTGTCGCCATTTCCTTGTTCATAAATAGTTTTTGTTCCTTCTTTAAAATCCAATACTTATTTTTTTTCCCCCAAATAAAGTTCCTAGAACCAAATGGAGCAGCATAGGCTACAATTCCACAAACATGAAGAGTCTGGAGATAAATGTTACAACATGTACATCTTATTAATTAAGCACGTCATCTCGATTGGCCATATCACCTGCATGGTTGAAATATGACAATTATTTCTCCCATAGTGTAAGGGTTTAGTTTAATTTTGGCTATAAAAAAATTAAGGGGTGGGGGTGGGGTTTAAAACAAAGTAATGGGTAAAATAAGCATGTAAGAAGGAGGATATTGAACATTCTGCATGTTTTCCCATCAAATTGCCAATCATGTTTGATGTCAAAAACATGAATTTGATTATATATACACAACAATGTAGATGGGAAGGCAGATCCAAATAGAGCATACAGCTCTGAGGATTATCTTAAGATTACAGAAGAGCAACTAAAGGCAGCTGCTGCACAACAGCAGGAGCAAACACCCCTTCCTAAAGAAGACAAAAGTGAACAGCAAATCCAGCCTCCTGGTTTGTCTTTTTTATAGCACTTTCTCTCTTTTTTTCTCGCTCATTCCGTTTGACTTTATCTTCACCTTACTTTAAGCATGATTTGGTACGCAGCTAATGAAACAGCTGCAACTGTGCCACCACCCCTGAAACCAGAAAGTGAATCCTTACCTTTGGATTCATAGGAAGCACAAAGAAACTTGCCCAATCATCAGTTCATTACCCGGAATGTGGGCAACTACCGGCATAGTGTAATCAATTTTGTTGCCTTTGAGTCACTTGAGTTGTGTAAAAAGTAAAGAAGAAAACTATTAACATGTAGTGTGCTTATGAATCCTTATGAATCTATTGTAGTTTAATCACTTGTTCAAAGCTGAGCATCCTCCCTCTCTCTTCCTTCTCTATAACGACGATAAAACCATAAAAAAAATAAAAATTAAATGTGGTTAATAAAGTGTTAGATTTGTTAATAGAAGTATATCAAGTCTTACAATTTATTAACAAATAATTGAATTTTATTAACCACAATTAAATGTGATTAACTTTGATTTTTAAGTATTTAAATCTACATGTAGTTGGAACATTCAAAATTGTGGTCAATAATGTTCAAATTTGTGGTTAATGTGTTATTCAATCTCGATATAAAGTTTACACAATGATAAAGTTTTCAAATGTGAACTACATCAACAATATTAAGTTTTCAAATGCTTTGTACCAAAAAAAAAAAAGTTTTCAAATGCTTTTCTTTTTAAGCATAAAGTTTTCAAAAGTTGTTGCAAAATGATGTTGAAATAACATTTCTTAAATAAAAAAGAAATAATCATTACATACAAAAATTATAATTTTTCAAGAACTTTATTTTAACCCTCGTTTTAAGTTTAATTTTGATACAAAAAATATTTGATTTCGTTAATAGCATATTGTTTTTTAAACTAAGCCATTCTTTATAGTAAAATAGTGTTCAACTTACCGTCTTGTACCCCAAAACCTTGAATTAAAACTATTTAATAAACAAATCAAATCATATTCCACAAGATTGGTACTCCGTTAAGGAACAAGATTGGTTACTAGCCTAGCCTACCATTTCTCTTTCTTATTCACATAATGTGAATTAAAAACTTATATCGCTTCAATTTGATAACATAATACACAACGGAACCAATTTTACAGTAATCCAACGCTTAATTTTATTTCCATCAAAACTTAATGGCGGGCGCTACCAAAAGAATGAACAGACATTTTGCGAATAATATTCTTCCCATTTATATTAGCAGGGAAAAAAATTATACAAAACATAATGCAACTTTATCCTGAAAGTTATGCTACAACATATTCATTTGTCTGAGTGTATCGAAATCTAGATAGCCTGGTGGTGGTGGTCCATTAAATCCATACATATCAAACACTTTATCATCTGAAGGCATTACAGAGCCTTCACGACCCTTAAAGCCCTCCATAGGTGAATTAGCCCAAGGAGCTGGTGTAGAAGGGTTTGAGCTAGAAGCGTCTTGGTTGACACCGAGTGCAGTTGGATTCTGTGGTGTAGAAGGCCTTCTGTTTGATCCACTACCTGACGTCAAAGAAATGGTTACTGATTGCTGCTGCTGCATTTGTTGCTGGTTCTTCATTGGGGACTTTGGCCTAAGAGCCTCTATATCAGGAGTAGTCACCACTAAATGAGGTGCCTCTGGAGGTGGATTTCTTCCTCCACCACCCTGCCAAACTTTCCCATCTTTGTCGCCGAAGTTCTTTACATATGCCTGAATTTATGCAAATCAAATCAATGTGAGTAATCAAGCCAGAAAACACAGATCAAGTGACGAAGATAATAACGAGCTCCAACTCTGCAGGTGCCTATCTAAACAAGATAGAAGAAAATTTTGAAGTTGGAGGAAATTAAGATAAAAATGGATTAATTCATATATCTGTGTAGGAACAAATGAGTAAAAGACAGGCTTCAAAAACTTTTATGTCAGACCAAGAAACTTCCGCCAGAGGCCAGCAGTATGTTTTAGGTGTGAATTAGCCTATCGTACAACATCTACCAATATTTCAAGAAGTTACAGCCATAGCCCAAAATGATCGGATTAAAAATGAAGAAGTAACTGCTCAGTTTATTTTCTATAACTTATCTACTGATTGGAAAACTGTTTTTCTTTTCTTTTATTTGCGCAAGGAAAACTGGTTTCAGAATAGTGGTCATAACACTCTACTGGAACAGATAGGATGCTGCATTTTTATCCAACTTCCAAAGAAATAAAAATTAACTAATAAAGTTACATAGGAAAACCTCACTTCAGATGTCATGCTGGTATATTAGCATTCACATTTCTTACCTCCTTATTAAAATTTGAAGACGACAGTTCTTTACCAAGTGTCAGCCAGCCGGCCCGGATATTGTGGTCTTCACCAAATAGTTCAAGTCTCCTCCTTCCAAGGGCAAAGTGTTCAACGATCCTATACATATCTTCAGGCTTTTGTGTTGAACCTGCAGTATATAAGCATTGAGCAAGAAATTAAAGAGATGCCCATTTTATTCTTTCAAGCAAAAACATTGCAATCCCTAAAGCATGTATTAAATGCACTTTTGGTCCCCCTATTTTATCTAAAAAAGGATTTTAACTCCCCCATTTAAAAATTTGAGTTTTTGGTCCCCAAGTTTCACATATTGTTGTAATTTTGGTCGCAACCCAGATTTTGGTTGACACCGAGTGCAGCTGGATTCTGCGGTGAATTCCCAGTAGGCAATTATTTCATAAACCTTTCATATAGTTTATGAAAAAATTGCCTGAGAAAGAACATTAAATCATAGTTGCTTGAAGTGAGCTATATATCTAATTTCCTAAGTGCTTGCCTACTTGTCAAGACTATGTGGCTCTCTGTACAAAGTACCATGAAAAACATGATCAATGAAAAAGTGCCTAGGGAAGAACGTGAAATCACAGTTGCTTGAGGTGAGCTATCTGTCTAATTTCCTAAGATGTCCATAAGCCAAAGAAAGAGCTTCTCCACTGAACCAGCCTATCAGCCAACAATTATAATGGGGGCTACCAGCTACAACATCCCCTAAAGACTAGCTTTCTCAAGGTAATAGATCAGATTGTGAAATGAGAATATGTTTAGTCCAGCATGAATAAAGCGGTAGGATCTACAAGTACAAAGTTCAATCCTATGATAACATGTCGGGCCTCCCTATTGATTCTATATGAATGGTAAACATCTACCTTACTCTAATCTCAAGTTGTCAGATTTGTTATCAGTTCTTGCTCTGTACTTCTTATAGGTTGAATTATGATGGGTCTGCTGAGAGATGGATAGCCCAAGGTCAATGATGGTTTATGTTTTTTTAAAAAGGTTGATAAATAGCGGCGGATAGGCGGTTGTAGTTTGTGAATGAGGTGGATATGTTTTTATGTGGCAGTTACTGTTTGATATTAACAGGCTGTTTCATAGAAGCTATCTCTGTTGTCAAAGCGGAAATGCGGCGCGGCCACTCCAAAAATTGACGCAGTGTGGGGTGCGGGCGCGTAGCGGGCGCTATTACGGTGACGCAGACACTAATATATTTAATATTAAAATACTATACTGTTAAAAAAAATACTAAAATTCCTTAAACATTACTCAAAATTCATGAAGTATTCCTAATTTGAAATAAAAGTCACAAGTCTTGAGCAAAACATAAAACATATTTGCAAAAAATA